>Ga0334898_1000065_pt1 | contig 201228 bp, 181 predicted proteins | sample GraSluR3_MG_10_FD_207228 | JGI IMG/M metagenome (GOLD analysis project Ga0334898, IMG submission 207228) | Sludge microbial communities from methane-producing bioreactor in Wageningen University, Netherlands - Granular Sludge_3_08-R3 | ecosystem: Engineered > Bioreactor > Anaerobic >...
AAGGGGGCTTTGCCCCCTTTATGTGGTTCAGCGGCGACCACGCCGCCACAGTGATAAGTTTTTTGACCCACTTTTTTTCAATGCGGCAGCTCTAAATGAAAATTTGATTAGAGATGCCCATCCCTTCAGGGGAAAAGTGGGAGCGTGTGAAGTCTGCAGGACAATTGTAGTCCCGTGCGGTCACGCACCCCGCCCACCCACCCCCAGGGGTCGGGTTTCAGGGCGCCGGGCTGCGCCCGGCGCCCTGAAACCCTCATTTAACAGGAGACAGAAGTCATGGCACTCTGAACCCTGTTTTATGAGGGTGTTATGCGGCGCCTACGGCGCCGCAGTGATAAGTTTTTTGACCCACTTTTTTTCAATGCGGCAGCTCTAAATGAAAATTTGATTAGAGATGCCCATCCCTTCAGGGGAAAAGTGGGAGCGTGTGAAGTCTGCAGGACAATTGTAGTCATAACAGGTCTTTAAAACCTAATACGTTTTTAGTTATACACAAATCTTTTTAAGTATTATAATCATTACATGCTGAACAGCACCTGAAATTAATTATAGAGGAAAAAATATGGGCAAATTCTACATCACAACAGCTATAGACTACGTAAACGGCCACCCTCACATTGGCCATGCCTATGAAAAAATCATGACAGATTCAATAGCAAGGCATTTCAGACTTTGCGGGCAGGATGTATTTTTTCTGACCGGCACAGATGAACATGGCACCAAGATTCAAAAAACAGCCCATAAATTCAATAAAACCCCACAACAACTGACAGATGATAATTCGCAAAAATTCAAAGAAGTCTGGAAAGATCTTGATATCTCTTATAACCGCTTTATTAGAACGACAGAAGAAGCTCATTATGCAGTAGTAACACATATTTTCAAGACACTTGTATCCCGGGGAGATATTTATAAAGCTAAATATTCAGGTTTGTACTGCAATGGGTGCGAAAAATTTCTTACTCCTCGAGAACTGGAAGATGGTAAATGCCCTGACCACAATGAAGCTCCTGTAGAAGTTATCGAAGAAAACTATTTCTTCAGACTAACCAGATATAAAGACCGCCTGATAGACCATATCAAAAGTCATCCCCGGTTTATTTTACCTGAGTTTAGAAAAAACGAGATACTGAACCAGCTTGAAAACATTGAGGATATAAGTGTATCAAGGGCTACCACCTCTGTATCCTGGGGAGTACCTGTGCCAGGGGACAACGAGCAAACAATCTATGTCTGGATTGACGCCCTGAGTAACTATATCACCGGCATAGGCTATCTTAATGATCAAACTCTCTTTGAAAAATACTGGCCCGCTGATGTTCACGTCATCGGCAAAGACATTATCAAGTTCCACGCTATTTTCTGGCCCTGCATGCTGATGGCAATGGATCTGCCACTGCCTGAAACCCTTGCTGTACATGGTTTTATTACAGTCGAAGAGTCAAAAATGTCTAAATCCATTGGCAATATTGTTGACCCTCTGGAGGTTACAGCAAAATACAACCTCTCTGATAACGACGCCATACGCTATTACCTGCTTTCTAATGCCCTTCTTGGCAAAGATGCTAACTTCTCTGAAGATGATTTTGTCAACAAAGTGGATGCCGACCTTGCCAATAACCTTGGTAACCTGCTGAATAGAACCCTCAGTATGCTGATCAAATACAATGATGGCAGAATACCTGATGCTACAAACAGAAATGAACTCTCTAAACTCTGCGAAGAAACTAAAAAAGCAGTCAAAAAAGAGTTTCAAGACTACCAGATTGGCAATGCCTGCAACCTGATAATAAAGCTGGTAGACAATGCCAACAAATACGTTAACGATCAACAACCCTGGAGCAAAGCTAAAGAACCTGAAAAAATGCCTGAATGCCTTGCTATACTTTATAATGTACTTGAAACGCTCAGATGGGTTTCTATTATGATTGAACCTGTAGTACCCAATATAGCTGCAAAAATGTTTTCTCAACTCGGCATTGAAAAAACTAAGACTGAATTTAACTATGACAAACTTAACTGGGGTGGCCTGAAATCTGACATTGTTATAGATAAAGGTAAAATTGAACCGGTATTCCTGCGGATTGGCTCTCAACTGGCAGGAGACAAAAAGAAAAAATAGCCAAAAACTTTCTATATTGTAAATAAGACGAATTAGATAAGCAGAGATAAACTATTTCAGTAAATGTGATAAAATATTTTCCTGAAACCATCATTACAGAAGAGGTATTCTATGAGAGGACGAATTGCTATATTCATAGATGGCAATAACCTGTTTCATGCAGCCAAAACTGCCGGTATAGAAATAGATTATGCCCGACTATTACGTTATTTGTGCGCAGAAGATTCTTTACTGAGGGCATTTTTCTATACAGGCGTAGATGAACACGCCGCCCGTCAAGTAGGATTTCTTCACTGGATGCGCCGCAATGGCTACAGAGTAGTTCAAAAAGACCTGAAAGTTTTCCCCGATGGAACCAAAAAGGCTAACCTGGATGTCGAAATAGCTGTAGACATGCTAAGCCTGGTCGACAAATACGATACAGCTATTCTGGTGAGCGGCGATGAAGACTTTGCCTATGCCATTAATATCGTAGCATACAAAGGTGTCAGAGTCGAAATAGCCGGATTCCGCAACAATACATCACCCCGCCTCATTGATGTGGCAGATAAATTTATTGTATTTGATGAAATCATTGACAAAATATCTAAAGTAGAAAAAATTGACTATGATAATAGCTCCTTCTAAACTATCAAACCACCTTATAATACGACCAGCACTAAGCTGCCACCAAAAGGCAACTGATTCCAGAGATAGTAAGTCGGGCTTTCAAAATAATCCTGTGAAAAGTCATAGCTTAGAAACAAATGGGTATAAAATCAGGAGAACTTTATGATATCTCTAATTGACAGCCATGCACACCTTGATATGCTTGACTTAAAAGCAGATATAGGAAATGTATTGAACTCTGCACAGCTGAATGGGGTGGAAAAAATAATTATACCCGGCGTAACTGTCAGTGCAATGCCAGATATTGTTGAACTGATTGAAAAATACGATTGCCTGTTTGGGGCTGCCTCCTGCCACCCTCAAGATGTAAATACCTGGAACCAGAACTCTTATGAAACACTGAATAACATACTGAAACACCCTAAAATGGTTGCAGTGGGCGAAACAGGACTCGATTACTACTGGACAAAAGACAACAAAGACAGACAAAAAGAAGTCTTTAACGCCCATATCGAACTCGCAAAAGAAAATAACCTGCCGCTAATTATTCACAATAGAGATGCCCACAGCGATACACTGGAATTTCTCAGAACAGCAAAGACAAAAGGCATTACAGGAGTCATGCATTGCTTTTCAGGCAGCGCTGAACTTGCCCAGGAATGCATCCAGGAAGGCTTCTACATTGGCCTCGGTGGCCCTGTAACTTTTAAAAACGCCAAAAAACCTAAAGAAGTCGCACTGAAAGTTCCACTGGAAAAACTGATGGTCGAAACCGACTCTCCCTACTTGACCCCCCACCCCTATAGAGGCAAACGCCCCAACAAGCCTGAATATGTTAAATTTGTCGCTGAAGAAATAGCCCGTATAAAAAATATTGACTTCGAAGAAGTAGCCAGAGTTACTACAGAAAACGCTATAAGGCTCTTTAAACTTGATGGATAAAGTATTGTTGATTACCTTTTCAACCACACACAGCACGATAAAAGCTAAACGGTTGTTAAAAGGCAAATATAACGTCGATATAATACCTGCACCAGACCTTCTCGGTGAACACGGGTGCCAGATTGCTTTGATAGTCTATAACCCACCACCAGAAGAAGAAATACTCTCCATACTGCAAAAAAAAAATCTTGAAACAAAACAGCTGCTTGAAACTGATAACTTTAAAAATTCTGATTTTGACAGCCTTGAACTGTTTTAAAGCAGGCCAGGTGTTTTAATGAAAATATGCATTTTATTAATACTTTTTTGAAATGCAATCAGAAAAACTAAAGCTTCTTAAAAAATCCTCCATCTTTTTTGTCATCACCGATTTCGGTGCCTTTGACTTTTCGATAAAGCTGTTCGTTTTTCCATTCAAGCTCTCTTAACTTGCCTGTAGTATCTTCAAGTTCTTGCTGAAGAGCTTTAATCTGATTCTCTTTTTCATCAAGCTGTTCTTGAATAACTTCACCGGCTTGAGTTTCAGTGCCTTCACCCTTAAAATGTTCAGATTTTGCAAGGGCAAGTTTAATAGCTTTTTCTCTTTCTTTTTTTATTTCATCGTCTTTAGATTCTATTTCACTTTGAACACTCACCAGCTTTTCTCTCAAACGTTCAATTTCTGTTTCTTTTGAATTTATAAGGTTTTTAGCCTGTTCGTTGGCCAGTTTTAGTTTTTCAACTTCAAGGTTGGCATTACCAGTATTTAAGTTATAACGGGTAGAATAGCCTGCCGGACTGGTCATTGCATATTCCAGTTCTTCTATTTTGGCATTTTTTTTCTGGTTATCTTCTATTAGACTTTCAATCTGTATTTCTAGCTTCCTGATAAGACTGTCTCTTTGGCTATCTCCCTGATCGGGCATTTCTAGAGATACCTGTTTTTCAGTTAACTCATTAAGTTGACTGCTTTTTATTTCCAGCAATTCTTCTAATTCTTTTATTTTTGATTCTTTCAGTTGAAGTTCTTCCTGTAGTTCGTGTGATACATTATTTTTTTCTTCAAGTTTTTCAAGTTTATCAGTTAACCCGGGCATTTCATCGAGCTTTATATCAATATCTTCGATGCCAAATTCAGAGTCATCAATAGAAGATAACGGTCTATCTTGATTAAAACGGGTTAATCTCTCTTCAAGTTCTGATATGATAAGATTTTTTTCTTCTATTTCCTGCTTGAATTTTGATATCTCAGGGATAATGCCTTCAGAATCATCAGAAAACATGTTTGATTCAGTGGTTTTAAGGGCATCAAGTTGTATTTCAATCTGTTCAATATATTCCTGTTTTTTTGCTAATTCAGACTCAAGATTATTTATAGAGTTGATTTTTGTTTCCAGCTCTTCTTTTTGCGATATCAGATTATTTAATTTATTTTCTATTTCTTGAATATATTCTTCTCTTGTTTTTAATTCATTTTCCAGATTTTTGATTTGTTCATTTTTAAGGTCGACATCTTCTTCCTTACTGGTTTTATCTTCTGTTAGGTCCTGTTTTCTGGCTTCCAGTTCTGAAATATATTCTTTAAGTTCGTTTTCAAGTTTTTCAATTTGTTCATCTTTCTTCAATAGTTCTTCTTCAAAATCAGGTCTGGTTGTTTCATCAGAATCGAGTTTTTTTGATAAAAATTCAATTTGTTCATTTTTTTCCTGCAATTCTTTTTGCAACAAGGTTATTTGCTCATCTTTTTCTTGAATAAGCCCGTCTGTATTAATATGTACAGGTTCTGTTTCATTTAACTTACCTTCGAGATAAGTTATGTGCTTGTTTTTCTGTAACAGTTCATTTTCCAGTGCGGTTATTTGATTTTCTTGTGTCATAAAATCTGTACTTGAAAGATCTTTTTCAGCAATATTTTTTTCTAATTCTTTTATATACTGGCTTTTCTCTTCCAGCTCAATTTTCATTTTTTCAAATTCTTCAATTTTTTCAGGAGTTAAAATTTCTGCCTGATCTCCTTCATTTAAAGTATTTATAGTATTTTCAAGCTCAATAATTTTTTGTTGTTTTGAGCTAAGTTCTTTTTCAAGACCTTCAATACGTTGTTTTCTTTTTTCTGAAATATTTTGCATGTCTGTAATCCTGTTCTGTCTTTCCTGAACAGTATTTTCAGTATCAGCTAATAACTCATCTTTTTCTTTCAAGGTTGATTCAAGTTTTAATATTGTTTTTTTATGGTCATCTATTTCATTCATCAGGTATGAAAATCTTAATTTTACATCTATAGATTCTTTTTCAAGGTTAGGAATTTCATATTTAAACTTATTGAGTTCACCTTCAAGTCTTTTAATGTGACTTTGCCTTACATCAAGTTCTGTTTCAAGACGGTTAAGTTCGCTTTTAATGTCTTCCGGATACTTATCAAAAGAAAGCAATTTCTGTTGTTTGTCATAAAGTTCATTTTCAAGATTATAAAGAGTTTCTTTTTTCTCTTTGAGGTTGTTTTCAAGCGTACTTATTTGCTCTTCTTTTGAGGTGAGAGATTCTTCTAGTTGATTAATTTTATCTATAAGCTCTTTTTTGTCATCGGGCTGATTTTCTAATACGTTTATTTTATCCTGTTTTTCAGTAATGACAGTTTCTAATTCACTTAATTTAACTTGAAAATTAGATAAGTCTTTTTCTAGAGTGCTTATTATGAGACTTTTTTCATTAACAGTATCTTCCAGTTTGGTTATCTGTTCTTTGTACTGGTTTGATGTTTCTTTAAATTGTTCTTCAAGAGAAGGGCTTGATTCTTTTAAAATGTCTGTCTGTACCATTGTTTTTTCAAGTTCTTGAATAAATTTTTGTTTTTCTTCAAGAGTATTGTCATACCCGATGATTTTTTCCTGTAGCTCTTTTATTTCTTGCTGTAAAGATGTTATTAATTCTTGATTAGTTTCGGATAAATATCCCTCTGGCATGCTGCTTTTTTCACAAGTGCTGGTTTCAGAGGCTTTTGCTCCAAGAACAGTTATATAATCGTCTCTCTGTAGGTCAGATTCATGATCAACCTCTACCATAAATAAACTTTCAGTGTCTCCATCTAGTTTTGATAGTCGCTCAAGTATTTGATTAACTTTCTTTTCCAGATTAACAATGGTCTTATCTTTTTCTTTTAGTGCTTTTTCAAACTCATCTATTGCAGGTAATTTTTCATCTAATAGCTGAAGATCAACCACTTCTCCTGATGATTCAATAAGGGTTTTGAGTGTTTGAACCTGCCTGTTCTTTTCGTTAAGTTCATTTTTCAAAAGTTGAATGCTTTCATCCTGGCTTTTAAGGGCAAACTGCGTACTTTGTTCCAGTCTTTCGCAAAAAGATACGAAATAATCAAGATGATTATCAACTGGTTTACTTTCAGAAAAGGCCTCAGAGGTTTTGTTACTGGTTAAATCTTTTTCAAGAATAGCTTCAGCAGCCTCATTATCATTGCTACCAGGCATTTTAAACTCTTCAGGTAGACTATCTATATCAATGAACTTTACCCCATCTACTTTTTTAGTTTTAATAGCTCCTGAATTAATAGCTCTGTACACTTTTGATTTGCTATAACCTGTAACCTCACAATATTCTGCAATTTTAATGTATTCTGCCATGATTAATCCTCTCAATGCTTGCCGTAGCTGAAAAGTGTATAAAGATTTAGCGCCGAATCAATAAACATTATTAAACAAATTGATAGTGTATCATTAATGATTAAAGCAAAACAGTAAACACCATCATATAATAAGCATATACCGATAAAATTCATTTAATGGTTTAATAATTTGATATCTTTATCAGAATATAATAACAGAAATCCTTTGATTTAGGGATAATCGAAATAGTAATACATATATATTTTTTCAATCATTTTTCATGCAAAACAACTTTTAGCCCTATAGTAATATGTATTCTAGAACAGAGCATAATTTAAAATTTTTTCGATTTTCAAACCCAAATCCCGCCCACCCTGAAGGAAGGTATTGGGCCTCACTCTCAGGCTACGCCTGCTCGTTCAACCCATATCTTAAATTTTATTTTTTGAAAATCGAAAACAAAGAATCAAATATCTCTTGCATAAGTCTTTATGAAGTAGGCAATCTTTGTATTAAATTTAATGTATAATCTGGTTTTTATAAAATAAGAGATAATAAAATTTTTCATCAATTAAATACAATAAGTGGCCTGATTCCTTTTGACAGGCGCAGGTCATCGAGTGCATTATTGATTTCATCGAGACAATATTTATTAGAAATCATTGTTTTTGCATTAATTTTGTTTGTCTGAATTAAATTTATAACTTTATTCAGGTCTTCTGGCTTACATCCGAGGCTTCCCATTATATTTTGTTCCATAAACATAATTCTGGCAGGATTTATTGTAACTTTATCCATCATAAAGCCTACTGTACAAATTTTAGTTCCGTATGATGCAAGCTTAAGTGCTGTTTCAAGTGTATTTTTAGTGCCAGCTGCTTCGTATATTGTATCTATTGTTGGCAGGTCAAGAGATTTTATAGTATCTATAATGTTACATTTATTAAAGTTAATTGTATAATCAGCACCAAAGTATTTAGCATATTCAAGCTTTTCGTCCTTTATATCAACAGCTATTACAGTTGCATTAATGGTTTTGGCCATTTGTATAATACTTGTACCAATTCCACCGCAGCCAAAAACAACTACACATGAGTTTTTTACTGGCAATGTACGGTTATATACCGCATGGTAGGCGGTACTAAGAGCATCTGCTACCAGCGCACCTTCTTCAAAACTTATATTTTCTGGCAATTTAAGTATATCTTTTGAGGGTACAGAAATATATTCAGCATAGGCGCCATTAATATGATTACCTGGCATTTTCATATTTAGGCAAATATTAGATCTTCCATTCAGACAGTTTATGCATTCTCCACAGGTTAAAACTGCTGGAATCACTACTCTATCATTTACTTGAAGTCTGGTTACATTTTTACCTGTAGATTCCACTATACCTGCAGCTTCATGACCAAGTATTAGTGGCCTGGGTTTAAAAGTTTTAACCCCATGGTCAATGTAGTGAAGGTCAGTGTGGCAGACTCCACAGGCTTTAACGCTTATTAATACGTCACCATCTCCTATTTCTGGAAGTGATACTCTTTCAATAGAAAGTTTTTCAAAGTTTTCTTTTAGCAGTGCAGCTTTCATAGTAGTCATTATGGTTCCTCTTCGATACTTGTTTCAAAGTTTTTATTTACATAAAAGGCTTTTAATTTCTTGCCTGGTATTATTTGCAGGGCAGTAAGCTTTTTACCATAGGCTATACCTGTTTCAATACCTATTTTAGTTTTATCCCAGAAGACAGATTCAAGTCCGGGTTTGATATTATACACAGGTGTATGGCCAAAAATGACTCTATATCCTGGTGCCGGATTTTTATTATTATAGAAATCAGGCCTGATCCACATTGGACCTCTAAACACATCAAAGCAATCCTGTTCATAGACAGATTTTAGAGGATCAACACCAGCGTGAGCAAAAACCATTTTTAGCTCTTCATCAATGAAAATTTGCTTTAAAGACTCTAAAAACTGTATATATTCAGAATCAATTTTGTCTAAATTAGTGTAAAGACTTAAACCTAAAGAACTGAGAGTTGCTTCACAGCCATTTGAGAGCCATATACCTTTTGAATGTCTTCGATCTTCTTTAATATTGCTGAGCATTATATCTTCATGGTTTCCCATCAGGCAGATAGTAAAAAGGCTTTCTTTTTGAAGTTTCATAACGATATCAAGGGTTTTTTTGGGGTTATCTCCTCTGTCTATATAGTCTCCAAGAAATATTAATCTGTCTGTAGACTGTGAATAGTTAATAAACTTGAGCAGGGCTTGAAGATGTTTCCAGTAGCCGTGAATATCTCCTATTGCAAATGTTCGTTGTACTTTATTTGAAGGTTTTTTTGCCATTTATATTCCTGTTATTGCCTTAATTTCAGTATTAAATTATAAATCTTTAAACATCAGAAATCAAATCAGCTATTTTTGCAGTAAAATAGTTTATGATGATTAGAAAGCCTGTTATGATATTTGCTTTCTTGTTAGCTAAGATTATCTAAATGTTATAAGAGTTGATTTTAGAGATATGAAACAGACACAATTGCCTGACAACCCTGTAAAAGAATATAGAATATTTGATATTTTCAGGCCGGATAGTTTATTCAAGCCAAACCATCCGGAAGCAAAGCTTTTTAATCAACATAGAGAAGATATTGATCTTCCTTCAGGCATTCCGGGTAAAGATTTTAACCCTGAAGAATATTCAAATCGTATCATTAGAGAATATTCACCGTGGGAGAATCATCAAAAAATTGAATATCTAAGCATAGGCCCTCCTGGCACTCACCAGGAGACAGAGATAATAGGAGCCCCGGCACTAAAGCAGATGAGCAAAAAACCCCGTCAGAACTCTAATAAGGGCATTATAGGGGGTATTGTCGCTCTGGTTATAGCAGCCCTGCTAAAGTTTAAATTCTTGACAGCAATTATTATTTCTAAAATAGGGCTTTTGTTAGAATTATTGGCTCCTATTCTCCAGTTGAAAGGCTTAATGCTTACAGCAGGTTCTATGATAGTTACAATATTTGCTTATGCCTTGATTTTTAAGATTCAATTAGCTGTAGGACTAGTCTTTTTGATCTTTATACATGAAATGGGGCATGCGCTGATGATTGCATTAAGGGGTATCAATGCTGGCTTACCAGTATTTATACCATTCTTTGGGGCTTTTATCGCATTAAAAGAGATGCCTGAAGACGTTGTTACTGAGGCACAGGTTGCTCTTGGTGGGCCATTACTGGGTAGCCTTGCTGCTATGACAGCATTTTTTCTGTATCACTTTTTAGGAGATCCTTTCTGGCTGTTTCTGGCATATATTGGATTTATCATGAATCTCTTTAACCTCACCCCTGTAAGCCCTCTTGATGGTGGCAGAATCGTAGCAGCAATATCAACTAAAATATGGATCCCAGGATTGCTTTTATTGATAGCTTTTACGATTATTTTGAAGACTCCTGCCCTTATAATAATCTTATTTTTTGCAATTATGAACCTGCTTGGCAGCATTGGCAAAAATGATCCCCCAAGAAAAAAATATTATCAGGTACCTTTGTTGTTGCGTATTTCTTTTGCTCTATGCTATTTTGGGCTTGCCATGTTCCTGGGATATGCTACTTACTATACTCATGGCCTGCTGGATCATACTTTAATGTACTATAAATAAAAGGAAAAGCTTCATTTGCTGAAGCTTTTCCTGATATATCTTTTAAAACTTATTATGCAATGCTTCTGAGAGCATAACCAGTGTTTTTGCTGGCTAACTTTTTCATAACTTTTTTGTTAACAAACAATCTTGAAGAATTAAGAGTTGCTAATCCACCTAGAGCACTCATAAGAAGGTCAGATCTGTCTACATAACTTTCTTCAGAAAGGTTGTTTTCTTCTCCATTAACTACAAAATAACCGGCAGACCCTAATCCATTGGATTCATTCTGGGCTTCGCTGGTTCTGATGCCAGATTTATTTGAGGCGCTCTGTAAAACTGAATTGTTGTGAATGTTAGACATTAAGGGTGCCTTTTGTTTGAACTGTACCGTTACATAACTTCCTCCTTTGCTATCAACTGTTTGTTTTCTATTTGCATAAAAACAAAAAAGTAGAAAATGTTGATACCGCACAATAAAAAAACTGCTTTTTGTTTAGTTTTGTTAACTTTTGTTGCATTTGCGTTACAAAAAATTCAGTTATTTGCCACTAAAAAAGTGGTACAATATTCCTGTATGATAGACAAATACCGGGATTTTATAATCAATAATCAACTGCTTGATGGCGGTTTTGGTTATTATAAAAAGGATAGCTCACTTGCTGAGCCCGGGTTTTACTGTCTTTTAGCGTTAATAGCCTTTGATAAAACTATTAGGCCCGTTGAAGCAGGGATTAAATGGTTATTGTCATTACAAAACAACGATGGAGGCTGGCTGCTATTTAAAGATGATAACCTCAGCTCTCCTCTAGCAACAGCCCTTGCCCTCATAGTGCTAGCAGAATACAACGCTGATAAATATAAACCAATTATAAATGATGGAAAAGCATATCTCGAAAAAGCTAACGGTTTTCATACTACTAAAACTATGAGCCAGAACGCCTGGGGATGGAATAAAGGAGGATTTATTTCCATAGAACCATCAGCTTACGCTGTTATTGGCTTGAGAAAAGCTCATTCAACCGAAGAAAAAAGAATTAAAGAAGCTGAGCAGTTCTTCCTGCAAAACAGATGCGAATCAGGCGGCTGGACATATGGTTACCCCATTGATACAAACCACCCGGATAGCAAAAAAGTCTATTCCATACCCCTGACACCCCAGATACATATTACTGCACTGGTTCTTATGGCTGCTCAGGGCAGATTTAAACCTCTCGATAAAGACTTTGAACTTATTATAAGAGAGTATGACAAATCTTATTGCCCCCTATCTCTCGCATTATCTGTACTTGCATTTAATTCTTACGGCCAAGATGCCCGACCCATACTTAACAGGCTTAACGAAATCATGCTAAAGGATGATTACCTGGCTCAAATGCCATTTTATAACGCTCTTTCACTTCTGGCAAACCTCACTACAAAAGGAATTAACCCGTTATGCTTGAAAACTTAGATGACCAGAATAAACGCCTCAGATTGACAAGAAGAGACTTTCTGATGCTTTCAGCTGGACTGGCTGCAGGCTATTTTATCGGAAGTAACCTGCCAGTTCTCTTTCAGGAGTCTTCAAAAGTTGCTATAGTTAAAGTAAATCAATATTCATTAAATATTAAAGATATCTTAAAGCCTTATTTCTCTCAGTTTAACCTGAATCTTAAAGGCAAGCAGGTATTATTAAAGCCTAACCTGGTAGATTTCCATGGTGAAGATAAACACATAACAACAAATCCTGCTATATTAAAAGCTGCTATTGAACTCTTCGGCGAGCTTGGAGCTACAATAATTGTTGCAGAAGCCTCAGGTTTACGCCGGGATGTTAATACAATACTTTATTATACACACATTAAACAATTATTGAGGGGCTATGGCGTTAAATTCGTCGACCTCAATATGGATGACGTTGAAAAAGTTAAAATACCTTCAAACCTGACAAAATTAGACTATTTTTATATACCAAAAACAATTCTAAACTCTGATTATATTGTATCTATACCCAAACTGAAAACCCACCACTGGATGGGTGTAACCCTATCTCTAAAGAATATGTTCGGCATAATGCCGGGTATCAAATATGGATGGCCTAAAAACAAACTCCATTACGCAGGAGTAGAGCGATCTATACTTGATATTAACTATACCGTCAGACCAGACTTTGCTATCATAGACGGTGTCTACGGAATAGAAGGAAATGGCCCCATCTTCGGCGATAATAAATACCTCGGAGCAGTTGTCATGAGCAATGATCCGCTGGCAGCTGACTTCATAGCAGCACGTTTAATAGAAGTTAATCCTGAAAAGGTTAACTACCTCAAATTTGCAGCTGTTCAATTAAACTACTCTCTGGCTCCCCTGGGCAATATTAAGAATATTAAGGTTTTTGGAAACAGCATAAACTCTATTAAACAACCTTTCCGCCTTCTAGATGAATTTAAGTATCTAAGATCCTGAAAAACCACTCGAAAAAATTTTTTTTAATCAGTATAATTTAATAAGTCAGGAACCAAAAAAGGACTTCGAGCATGAAAATAAACCACAGGGTTAATTTATTGATCTTAAATTTACTTTTAGCCTTTATGATGATGGCATATACAGGCAGAACTTATGCTGATAGCTTTAATACAGGACTAATAGAATTGAATTCAAAGAACTATGACCTTGCTATAGCTCATTTCCAGCAGGCACTACAGCAAGATCCCTATAACATTAAAGCCTATAATAATTTGGGTATGGCTTTAAAAATGAAAGGTGATTTTAATAATGCTATACTGGCTTATCAGCAGGCAATAAAGATTGATCCCCGGTATGGCAATGCTTATTATAATCTTGGACTCTGTCTGCAAGATGCTGGTAGACCAGAAGAAGCTGTTGAATCCCTGCAAGCCTTTATTAACTTTAACCCGGAAGATTCAGACGCCATAAGGTCTAAATGGATAGCTAATGACCTCCGTGATGGTATTGATAACATCGACCAGCAAAGAAGAAAATATTATCTGGGCTCTTATTTGATCTCTGATAGAAACTATGAGAATGCTCTTAACCCTCTTGAAGAAGCTGTTAACATTGATCCTGATGATATTAAAGCCAGATATGCTCTTGGGCTCGTCAAAAAAAGAACAGGTGACTTGAATGGAGCCATAGAACAGTTTTATCATATCCTTCAAGCAAATAATCAGCACGCACTAGCCTATTATGAGCTGGGAGAATGTTATGAACAACTGGGCGACACCAATGCAGCTTTTCAAGCATACCAGAACTACAGCTCTCTCGCACCATACGCAACATCAACTAATAACCTGAAAACAAAAATGATGACAATGCAACAACAGACTCAAACAGCTCAGCAACAAGCATTTTATCAAAACACTCTAGCTCAAAACAACCCCGCATACTTAGGTATGCAGCAACCAGCACAGCAAAACCCTGTTACTCAATACAATCAACAACCTGTTTCTTCTCAAATGCCCTCACAGGGAATGGTTCCTGGTATTACATCTGCACCATCCTACATAAATAACTCACCCGGCAGTGCATCAGTACCAGGCATTGGCCAGTCACAAAGTTTTGGTACAGGAATGAGCGGACCATCATTTGGCACACCAGCTGCTAGAACAGGTAGAACCCGTGTCGGCGTTCTTGACTTTGATTATTCGTCTGTTAGGCCATGGTGGAATGGCCAGTGGGACATAGGCAAAGGTGTTGCATCTCTTATTACTGGTGAACTAGTAAGATCAGGAGCTTACTCTGTTATTGAAAGATCAGCACTGGATCAGGTTTTGCAGGAACAAAAACTTTCTAATACTAGCCTCTTTGATCCTACGACAGCTGCAACTGTAGGCAAGCTCGTGGGTGTCGATATTCTGGTTATGGGCAATATTACACAGTTCGGTATAGAAGATAAAAAAAGTGGCATCGGAAGCGCAATACCTGTGGTTAGTATTGTTGCAAATATTCAATCCAAAAGATCCATCGCTAGCGTCGCTTTTGATATGAGAATGGTCGACGTAGATACCGGAGAAATACTCGAAGTGGCCACTGTTATCGGCAAATCCAAAAGAAGAGGACTATTAATGGATTTTGCTAAAGGTGGAAATGCAGGTGGCATAGACTTTTCAAGCAGCAACTTTCAGGATTCAGTCCTCGGTGAAGCAAGTATTGCATCTGCACAGAAAGCCGCTGAAATCGTTAACTCTAAATATGAAAAACTTACAAGAGCTACAATGGACACCTCATCACAGGATATAGGAGTTGTAGCATACGTTGACGCTCAAGGAGTCATTCTTAACGCAGGTTCTCAAGCCGGGCTCAAAGTAGGAAACCGACTCTCTATTGAAAGATTGACTAACGTCGTTAAAGACCCCATCTCAGGAAGAATTATTAAAGCGTTAACAGCAAAAATAGGAGAATTTGAGGTAACAGAAGTAGAAGCCGCTTCTTCAACAGGTAGAATGATATCAGGATCTACCCCGCAGGTCGGTGACCTTGCACGTTACCGCCAGGATATGAATGTCGTTGTACCAAAGGACGGTGCATCAACCTCCGTAACTGCTGAAATCCTTTATAAAAAGAATAAAGATAAATAATCAGTTTCTTGAAATTGAAATATATCTTAAATATTGACTTAAAAAATTTAAGAAATGTTAAACAAATACTTAACTACTAACGATGGTTAGTAGGCAGGTGTCATAGGGGTTTCAGCTAATCAGAAAATCGATACTTCAAAATGTATATTAATTATATCTCTTAAAAAGCTTAACTTTTGGTTGTTTTTATACTAAAATAGTAGTATAGGGACTCAATTACTATTATAGCTGTTAAAGGGGGTATTTCTATAACAGCTAACGGCTTAATACGTCCAAATACACTTATTTGTTTTGTAATAGTTTTTGTAACATTACTCCTTGGCCCTCCTATAACCTTTGCAAGCACTTCAAATATTGATAATATAAGAATTCATAATTTTAAATCTAAGACCAGAATTGTCCTGGACTTTAATTTAGAACCAGAAAAGTATGAAATTAAAGCTCTTGAAAAGAATGTTACCAGCATTAATATATATGGGGCAACCCTGAATGATAGCATTAAAGATAGAATTCTTTTACCTGAAAACCATATGGCTAAATTTTATCTTGACAACAATAAACTGGAACTCAGAATAAATATACCTGAAAATAACCTGTCAGTCTTTACCTTAAAAGATCCTTATAGAATTGTCCTTGATTTGAAAGGCGTTATAGGATCAAATCGAAATGATTTCAATAACTACAAGTCTTTTAAAGAAATATACCCCGGCATAAGCTATAGGAAGTTTCATCTACCGGGCCCTGTTATGGTTAACGTCCTCGATATAGACCTTAATGACCCTATGATTGATCTGAAACCTCTCACTGCAATGCCTGATAACGTGCTTTCAAAATCAAATTTAAACCAGTTTGTGCAAAGATATAAAGGTATTGCAGGTATCAACGCTTCCTTTTTTAAACCTCCGACAGGCTTGCCTCTGGGTGCTCTTATCGTAGATGGTGAATATTACACGGGTCCTATATTTAATAGAGTTGCCCTGGTCATTGACAGATATAATAGAGCTTATCTTGACGTTATAAGGCTTCATGCATACTGTATCATACCCGGCAATATAAGGTTAAATATACAGAATATAAACCAGCCAAGATTATCAACAGAGGGCTATATGCTCTATAACAGTAAATGGACTTCACCGGTACCTAAAACCCTCAAAAATGAACTGCAAATTGCAGTTGTGCAAAATAAAGTTATACAGAAAACAACAGGGGCTTTACGGGTTCCTGAAAATGGATATGTCATAACCGGCCCCAATAAGGATGCTTTTAAGGCAATTAAAGTATATGACAGTATTGATATTCAGGTTCATACTGTAAGTAAAGTGCCTAATATAAAGCATGCTATTGGGGCTGGCCCCTATCTTCTTAAAGAAGGTAATGTTTATATTGATTGTGCCAGTCAGAAATTTGCTTTTAGTCCTTATACAAAAGACCCGAGAAGCGCAGCTGGCATTACAGCAGATAATCACCTTCTGCTGGTAACCGTTGATGGCAGACAAAAAAACTCTATTGGTATGTCATTTCATCAACTGGCTCATTTTATGAAATCTCTAGGTGTTGTTAATGCTATGAACCTTGATGGAGGAAGCTCAACACAGATGAGCATTAACGGAAAGATTGTCAACAATCCCACAATAAGAGGTGGTACTCCTGTAAGTACAGCTATTATTGTAAAAGAGGCGGCAAGTTTTTCTATTGCTAACAAATATCCCTGATAATACGTTCTTTTAAATAGCAACTACGGCCTTCATCCCCCCTCCGGGGGCTTTTTTTTATGTTTATTTAACCGGCATTAAGTGCTATTATTGTTCCATAAGATCATTGTGTGACTAAGAAAATAGATTTTATTGTTTTGAAGTTATGTATGTCTTTCTATAAACCTAACGAAAGGATGCAACATGTCAGATAGCAGTAAAGACAAAGAAAAAAAGACTATCATTGCCAGAATAGAGTCTAAAATTGACCAGTTTATACTTAACGAAAAGAAAGAACTCTCTAAAGACATAGCTAATAAGATAGATAATTATATAGAAGAAGAGAAGCAGAGCATTTTAACTGAATTAGAATCTTCAATTGAAAGCTATCTCGACAATATAGAAAACAATGATTATGTATCAAAACTTGATGCAAAGCTGGATGAATTTTTATCAGGCAAAATGCCCTTCAATATAGACGATAATGATGATGAGCAGACTAAAAGTATCTCTCCAGAAAACAAAACACCGAAAAAAGAAAACCAATCAGATAATGCTAATCAGAAAACACCTGAAATGCTTCTTAAAGACAAAATTGAACGGGATCTCGCAGCACTAAAACAACTTGTAAAGCCTTCCAGCAGTTCAAATTTACAAAACATACCAGAAAAAGACACTTCAATTAAAACAGAAAAGAAACACCAGACTTACAGTTCAGATAGTAAAAGACTGGAAAAAAAATTCAAAGATAAAGAAATAGATCAGGCGTTAGCAGCTTTAAAACAAAAGTACTCAGGCAAAAAAAACCAGGAAACGCATTCAGAAGAGCCTATTAACAATCCAGAACCTATTAGAGACACTGATTTAAATGATTCTCTTAATGATTTTCTTAAAAAACTTGACTGACAAAGCCTTTTAAATTATTTATCACTGTTAATCATCTTGTTTTCTGAATGATACAAAAAATTTAAGCTCATAAAATGCTTGAATAAAGTTATTTTATTGTTGAAAAAAATTTAATTTGTATGCTATAAATGTAAATAGATCTTTATAAACGCTTAATTACCTGAAATAAAGAAAGCTAGCTGGTTTCATTTAGTCTTTTTCTTAAAAATTCTTAAAGCAAAACGATTATTTCTCGATATATAATTTAATTAGATGATTTTTTATTCTCTAAAATAATTTTAAATATAGATATAAGAGTATGGAGCTTCAGAATTAATGGATATCAGCACAGTTCTAGGGTTAATTATAGGTATTGGAGCTATTTTAGTAGGTCAGATACTTGAGGGTGGCGACCCACGATCAATTTTGCAGATTACGGCAGCCTTTATTGTTTTCGGTGGAACTGGTGGAGCGGTATTTGTTAGTTTTCCAGTAAAAACACTTAAGTATTCAGTTATTAAATTAAAAGATATTTTCTTTGAAACTAAAATAAGACACGATGATATAATTACTGAAATAATAGGATTTGCTACAAAGGCACGTAAAGAGGGTGTTATTGTTCTTGAAAAAGAGGCCCGAAAGGCCAGTGACCCCCTTATGAAAACCGGACTAGAAGCAGTGTCTGATGGTGCAGACCCCGGACTAGTTAGAGACCTCATGGAAACTGAGGTTACGCAGCTTGAAGAAATGGAAGCCGGCGCAGCAAAAGTTTATGAGTCTGCTGGTGGATTCTCACCTACTATCGGTATTATTGGAGCAGTGCTTGGCTTGATCCACGTTATGGAAAACCTTGCTGATCCGTCATCTCTGGGAGCCGGTATTGCTGTTGCTTTTGTCGCAACCATTTATGGCGTAGGCGCTGCCAACCTTGTTTTAATTCCTATGGGTACAAAGCTAAAGTTTAAAACCAAGCAAACTTTACAGGTTAAAGAAATGATTATTGAGGGTATTCTTTCAATTCAGGCTGGTGAAAGCCCTGCATTGATTGAAAGAAAATTGCGGGCCTTTGTCTTTGAAGTTAATCTTGGCGGTTCTAAAGAAGGAGCAGCTCCAAAAGAAGGAGGCGCAGCTGAAGCCGCTTAAAATAGTGTAATCATATGGCTAGAAAAAAGAAACCCGAAGAACATGAAAACCTTGAACGCTGGTTAGTGTCATACGCTGACTTTATTACCCTTTTGTTTGCTGTGTTTGTTGTGCTTTATGCCTTGTCTCAACTTGATCTTGCTAAGTTTAAAGACTTGAAAATATCATTATCACAGGCATTTGCACCTACAATCTTTAAAGGCCAGGGTGCAAAGCCAGAAGCTTTTGAAGGACCAAGCGGTCAAGATCTTCTTCAAAAACATTATACAGGCGATCAAGTAAATGTAATTCCCCCTATTAACCCCCAGCTAGAGCTAAAAAGAATGGAGGATACCAAAAAAGCCATTGAAGAAAAGATTCAAGAGGGTGACCTTGAAGGTATAGATGTCAAAATTGATAAAAGAGGACTTGTTATTAGCCTTTTAAACAGCGTATTTTTCGATTCTGGAAGCGCACAGATTAAAGAAGAGGCAAAAAGTGTACTCAACAATGTTGCTCTGGAAATCAAAAAAAGTTTTCCTGGTAACAGAATAAGAATTGAAGGTCATACAGATCCTGACCCTATAAGTACTGCAGTATTTCCGTCGAACTGGGAGCTCTCAGCTGCTCGGGCAGCAAGCGTTGTCAGATATTTTATCAGGCAGTTCAAGATGGACAAAGAACAGTTTTCTGCTGTAGGTTATGCAGATTCAATACCTATAGCTTCAAACGACACCCGGGAAGGTAAACAGAATAACAGACGTGTTGAAATCGTTATTTTAAACTCTAAAACTTCTGAGCTTGAGGCAGGCGGAAGTCCAATAACTGAAGCTCTGCCTGCAAAAGCTCCTGAACCTGAAGAAAAAACCAAAATTGAAATCATCAAAGGTGGACGGGTTGGTGATAGCATTGATGATCTCACCAAAAAAGTTGAATCAGATAAAAAACCTGAAGAAACTCACCCAACACCGCAAATATTTGAACCTATTGATGATTTGCCCGTTAAAAAAGAGAAAAAATCCAGCATACCTGAAGTGCTTGAAGTCAAAAAAGAAGAATATCAATAACGCTGAAAGCCACTGCCTCAGGATATCTAAAGCTCTAATAAAACGATTTATGGACTGAAACATAACGGAATTTGAATACTTAAAACAACATTGCTATTGAAATTAATACATATGTATTGCCTGATATTCTTGCTGTGAATGACTTTTAAGAATTCAAGCCACTATGGTAACTTTACTATTTCATATCAAGAAAAAGTATTGAATAATTTAACATGGAAAAACATTTAAAAATCATTAAGCTTATAAATAGATAAAGGAGCTTAATATGACCTGTAAAAATTATTTTAAGTTTGCAGCAAGCGCTTTTATAGTATTAGGATTAATTATAATGGCCTCAAATAGTGTATTTGCACAATCATATGAGTATGAAGTGCCAGTTTCTGTCCAAGAATTGCCCAAACTGGACTATAACCTCCAGCCCCCTGAAAATGACCTGCCACCTAAAACAGACTACAGCACCTACAATAACCAGCAGGGAAATAGATATTATCCTGAAGATAATATGTATTCACAGGATTACTGGAACCAGCCCCAGGATGATGCTGTGACTGTCTACAGAGACTATAATAACAGTAGTAACAATACTTACAGTCAGCAAAATAAACCAAACAGTTACAGCTATAGCACACCACCAGCATACAATAACAACAATGGCTATGGTAGAAATAACAATAATTACAGCTATAATTACGGCAATTCTTCAGGATACAACAGCTATGGATACAATAACCAGCCCTACAGCAGCGGGCAAAGCTACAGCTATGGCTCACAACCTTATTATGGTAGTGGCTATAACTATTATCAACAGCCTAATTATACCTACTCATATAAGCCAAATACTAAAGGAGAGGTAGCTAAACAGAAATTAAAAAGCACTGTGACTTATGGTGCTCTTGGAGCAGCTTCAGGAGCCTTGCTTGGTGGTAAGAAAAGAGGTAGAAATGCTGCTATAGGTGCTGGTATTGGTGCAGCTCTGGGCCTTTTGCTGGGCGGAAGATAAAGTTATCTTAATAGCTTTTTGTCTGGGTTTTAAAATTATTACGATGAAAAATATTTAACTATCCGGCGTTTTACAGCAAACCAGCTAATGCATAGAATTATAATTGCAGCCAGAAATAAGTTTAAAACAAGTATTATATCAGCTCCGGCAAAACCAAGTATAATGCTGTAAACTACAATGGCAAAGTTTTGACCGAATATCATGTTGATACCTGTTAGTATAGTTGCCTCTTCAGGTGAATATGTTTTGAGGTACTTATTGTCTGTGGCCTGTAGCCCTTTTGCTATCTTGTTAACAGCCTTTTGATTGAAAAGAATATTTTTTATGGCGTTATAAACAGCAAATATCTGTATCAGTATAAAGGCAGAAAAAATATATTCCATTATTTTCAGAACTTTTTCTGAAAGATTTAACTTAAAACTAAAGTTTGAAGGGCCAAACAAATAACACGAAAGGCCGCCAATCAATATTATCAGTATTAATGTGGCAATGAAATTTTTATTAATTTCTTTGAGCACATCATTATTCATGGTTAAAAGTCGTTATATGTTTGATTTATATCACTTTCAAAACTGTCATTAACGTCACCAAATTCCCCTGAGAAGTCATGATCTTCAAAAGGTGGTGTATAGTTATCATACTGGTTTTCCTGCGTGGTTTCAATTCCTGCTGCTTGATTTTCTACTTGTTCAATTATTTCTTCATGCTGACGGGTAAATTCTTCTTGCCGGGCTTTTGCTTCTTTAAGTTGTTGCATCGCCTTTTTAATAGCAGGGTTGCCTGAATTCTCAAGTTTTTTAAATTCTTCAGAATTCATAAACTTCTCTGAATACTCCATCATTTCTTCTTGCTGCTTAAAAATCTCTTCTTCCAGTTTTGAAAGTTCTTCAGGTGATGTATAAGGATCCATCTGTGCTTCAACATACTTTTGCATTATCCTCTGAAGCCTAGCATTTTTTTCCACCATATCCAGCGGACTAACTTGATTGCTTTTATCTTTGTTAAAATTACCTGATGAGGCCCCCGGTATAGTTTTATTCTCTGAACACGGCCCACAACAGCAACCTGTCATAACAGGAATGGCTAAAATCAATAATAAAAAAAGTTTTTTCAATTGAGTTCTCCGTTTATAGTTGAGTAACCTGTTTTTAATTATCGATTGCTTTAATACAGCCTGAACATATCGTTTTATGCGTAGTGTTATCACCCACTGTTACAGAATATTTCCAGCATCTTTCACACTTTATGCCTGTTGCCCTGGTAATAATAACCAAAACATCATCTTCTTCAAACTTATTTAGTATTGCTGCTTCATCAACCTGGTTAATATTATCAAGAACCTGAACCTGAGAAGCTATAAATATCATCGGCAAAAAGGATGTTATAGAATTAATAATTTCTTTTGTAGCCTGGTTTTCAGTATGTAGATTTACAGCTACTTCAAGCGATGAACCGATTTCTTTTTTGAGTCTTACTGGTTCTATTGTACGTGTAACAATATCTCTAATCTGAAATACTTTTTGCCACTTATTATAGAGGTTTTCATTGATGAACTCATCTTTAAGCTCAGGCCACTGTGTTAACAAGACACTTTCAAGATTGTTTTTCTGGTTTTCAGGGGTATGCCTCCAGATATCTTCAGCTAAATAGGGTGTTACAGGAGCTAGAATCCTGACAAGATCGTGTAATATATAATATAAGACAGTTTGAACAGCTCTACGCTCAGTTGATCTAGTTCCTGCTGTATAAAGCTTGTCTTTTATTACGTCAAAATAGTGAGAACTAAGATCAACAGCAGCAAAGTTCTGCATTAACTGATAGTATTTGTAGAATTCATAGTTGTCAAAGGCTTCTGTGACCTGCTTTTTGACAGTCTGAAGTTTGTGTAACGTATATTTATCAAGCTCATTAAACTGATCATAGTTTACAATATCTTTTTCTGGATCAAAACCATACAGGTTGCCAAGCATAAACCTGCAAGTATTTCTAAGTTTTCTATAGACTTCAACAAGCTGCTGAACGATAGTATCACCTATTCTAACATCATGAGTATAATCTACACTGGCTGCCCACATTCTTAACACATCTGCACCAAACTTGCCTACAACCTGCTGCGGATCAACAACATTGCCAAGGCTCTTGCTCATTTTTCTACCAGACCCATCAAGCACAAAACCATGTGTCAATACAGCTTTGTAGGGCGCACGGTCAAAAGCACCCACGCTGGTAAGCAGTGATGTCTGGAACCAGCCTCTGTGCTGGTCTGATCCTTCAAGGTATAACTCAACTGGCGTTCCCCTGAGTAGCTCATAGCGACTGTCACAAACAGCATGATAGGTTACACCACTGTCAAACCATACATCCATGATGTCTGTTTCTCTGGCAAATTTTTCACTGCCGCATTTACACTTTGCACCCACCGGCAAAAGCTCTTCAGTACTCAGTTTCCACCAGGCATCAGAGGATTCTTTCTCAAATATTTTGGCTATATGTTCAATGATATCAGCAGAAATGAGAGTTTCTTTACAATTTTCACAGTAAAATACAGGTATCGGAACTCCCCACGCTCTCTGACGGCTTATACACCAATCTGATCTGGATTCAACCATGTTGGAAATCCTTTTCTGTCCGCTGGCTGGTATCCACTGTACACCATCGATAGCTTCTAAACATTTATTTCTATAAGCTTCAACATTAACAAACCACTGTTCAGTAGCCCTGTAGATAACAGGCTTTTTGCATCGCCAGCAATGTGGGTAACTGTGAACAAGATGATCGACTTTAAGCAGGCTGCCATTTTGTTTCATTTCTTCTATAATTGCCTGGTTGGCTTTATAGTAAGGCATACCCTCAAATTGTTGACCTTCAGATGTAAAAACGCCTCTGTCATCGAGTGGTGAGATAACTCCTATCTTGTATTTGTTTCCAACTTCATAGTCTTCAAGGCCATGTCCTGGTGCTGTGTGGACACAGCCTGTGCCAGTTTCAGTGGTGACATGGTCGCCCATTATAATCAAACTATCTCTGTCAAAGAATGGGTGTCTTGAGTTTATATACTCCAGCTTGTCGCCTTTGACTTCGGCTAAAACCCTGTAACTATCTTCTTTCCAGTCCATTTCATTTACGAAGGTTTCTAGCAGATCTTTTACAAGAATTAAAATATTTTCGGTTGAATCCTGTTCTACAAAGACATAATCAAACTTTGGATGCAGGCAAACAGCGAGGTTAGCGGGCAATGTCCAGGGGGTTGTGGTCCATATGACTATTGCTAAGGGTTTATCTATTTCAATGGATGCTGTTCGATATGCTTTTTGGGCTTCTTCTGGTATTATATCAAATTTAACATATATGCTATGTGACTCGTGGTCAGCGTATTCAACTTCTGCTTCAGCGAGTGCTGTTTCACAGCTGGCACACCAGAAGACTGGTTTCAGGCCCTTGTAGATATATCCTTTTTCTGCAATTTTGCCAAAAACTCTTATCTGTGTTGCTTCGAAATCAGGTGCTATTGTAACGTAGGGTTCATCCCAGTGGCCGTAGATACCGAGACGTTTAAAGTTCTGTTCCTGCCCTTTCAGGTTTTTATAGGCAAACTCCCTGCATTTAGTCCTGAGTTCAAAGACGGTAAGGGCAGCTCTTCCGCCTTTAACCTTTTTGAGAACGGCATTTTCAATAGGCAGGCCATGCCCGTCATACCCGGGCACATAGGGACTATAGAAACCACATTGGGATTTATACTTTACAACTATATCTTTCAGTATTTTATTTAATGCTGTGCCAATGTGTATCTTATCAGAGCTCAGGTATGGTGGCCCATCATGCAATATAAACTTATGATTTTTATCTTTCATTTGAAGATTTTTCTCATAAATGCTGGCTTCTTCCCACCATTTAAGGGTTTCAAGCTCCCGGCTGGCTGCGTTTGCCTTCATAGGAAAGCTTGTCTGGGGCAGGTTGAGAGTATTTTTGTAGTCCACTTTCTGATCTGAGCTCATATTTTTCCCTTTTCTGTCGTTTTTTATACCTTTAGCTTCTCGATTAGTATATGACAGAAGTTTTTGTTTTCAAAGTAGTTATTAAGTATAAAGTAAAACTTTAGCAATAAATAAGATTAATACATAATTTTTTATCTTACACCCGGGTCAGACTTGCTTATTCAACCCAGATCTTAAATTTATATTTTTTGAAAATCGAAACCCGGAAAATCTATCATCTTGGTTATACGCTGGTATATTCTAAACGACATAAAAATTACACAATCAGTTTTGTACCTTATAAAATCTGAGTAATTTAGACTTTTATTCTAATAAATCAAGAGCCAGTTTGTATATGTGGTTTTTACCAATATTAAATTCTTCTGAAAGTTCTCTAGAAATAGTTAAAACTGTCTCGTTAGAGTCTAATCTTTCTCTGATAATAGCTTTTAACTGGTTATCATCAAGAGAACTCTCTTTAGCAGGTAATTTATCAATAATAATTGTAATTTCACCTTTAATATCTCTGGTTTTATAGTATTTTAAAACTTCAACTACATTATTTTGAATAATTTCTTCATGATATTTCGTAATTTCTCTTGCCAGCAGTATTAACACATTTCCATAGATTTCATAAATAGCTTCAAGTGTAGCAATTAACCTTTGAGGAGATTCATAAATAACTACTGGCAGGGCATAAGCTGAATATCGGTTTAAACATTCTTTCTTTTTGGATGTTTGCTTTGGCAAAAAGCCAGCAAAAACGAACCCTGAATCAACAAAACCTGCTACACTAACAGCACAACTTAATGCTGAAGCACCTGGAAGAGGCACTATAGGAATATTATTTTGATGGGCCTGATTAATCAACTCAGCACCAGGATCAGATATAACAGGTGTACCCGAATCAGACACCAGTGCAATGGATTTTCCTTTTAAAAGTTCATCTACAATGTGTTTTGACCGGCTTTTTTCAGTATATTTATGGTAACTCAGAAAGGGTGTTGATATTTCATAGTGGCTTAAAAGCTTTCTAGTTATACGTGTATCTTCAGCTGCAATCAGGTTAACTTCTTTAAGGATACGCAAACACCGGAAGGTAATATCTTCCAGGTTGCCGATAGGTGTAGGGCAAATATATAACGTTCCTTTTTGATCAGGCATTTGTTGTTTGTTTTTCTTCTGATCGTTTTCTTCTTCTATTTACTTTTGCGGTTTCTTTATCTTCAATTACTTTTTTAAGCACTTCTACAACTTTAACATCAAAGTGATTAGCTTCTACCTCCGCATCAAGGATACTAAAAGCTTTTTCTTTCGACATAGCTTTTTTGTAGGGCCTGTCTTCAGCAGTCAATGCATCATAAACATCGACAACCGCCAGTATTCTTGCTGCCAGCGGTATATCTTTTGCCGTACAGCCATTTGGATAACCACTGCCGTCAAGTTTTTCGTGGTGTTTTGAAGCAAACTCAGGAATTTTAGAAAGAGATTGCGGGAAGGGTATTTCAGAAAGAATACGGTAAGAATGGACAGGGTGAGATTCAATATCAAGTCGTTCAGTAACATTGAGGTTACCCTTTTTAATGCACAGGTTATCGTATTCCTGTGGTCTTAAAAACTTTCTTATTTTGCCTTCTGGCGATCTAAACGTTTTTCTATAGATTTCTGTCAATCTATCCATATTTTCCTGGCTCATGAAACCTGGTTTATTAAATTTTTCAATATCTTTATAGTCCTGATCGAGTTCTTTAAAGACATTCTGGAGTGTTTCAGGGGTCCAGTTTTGTTTAATGGCTTCATTGATATAGAACTGCTTGATTGTATCAAAACGTTCTTTAATGGCTTCCATGGTTTCTTTAGAGAGTTTATTTTCTTTGGTGAGTACTTTTTCTCTTACTCCAATCTTTCCAATATCGTGGAAAAATGACGCATATCTAAGTTCTTTGAGTTGATCACTATTAAAAAGTGTTTCACCGGTAATTTTATTAAATTCTTTAGCCACATCGACCGCATATTGTGCAACTCTACCCGAGTGACCTGCCGTACAAGGGTCTCTGGCGTCAATAGCTTTAGCAGAATATTTAACAAGTGCGTCAAATAGCTTATCGAGTTCATTATAAAGTCTCAGGTTATCCAGCAATACAGCAGCCTGGTTAGCAAGAGCTTCTACCTGTGGTATTAACATCTTATCAAAAGGAACAAAGCCTGATTTACCTTTAGCATTCATTAACTGCAATACGCCTACCAGCTGCCCAGAGTGGTTAAGCATCGGCACTACAAGCATTGAAGAAATAGGATAGCCAAACTTACGATCCATGTCAGGGTTATGATATGGGCTTTCAGGCACATTAGGAATATTAAATGTTTCTTTTCTATATGCTGCAAGACCAGCAAGAGATTTTTCATTAATTGGAAGACTGAATGATTTAAATTTCTTCTGGAATTCGTGTTTTGCTTTTGGGGTAGATTCAAGCGTGTCATTTTGAGTTACTTTAAAGATAAGTTTATCTGCTTCGTGTATATAGAGGCTTCCGGCATCTGCTTTTGTAAAACTTCTTAATTCACGCAAAATTTGAATAAGCAACTTATCGATATTATGTTCACTGGCAAGTCTAATAACAATATCACTAAAAGACTTAAGGCGATGTATTAAATCTTTGTCCTGTTCCTGTAGTACATTTATTGTATCCATTTAGTTTAATCCCTTTTAATTAATAAATCTTGGAATATTATATTAGCAAATAAATGGTAGAAATAAAAGCTAAACTTGCGTAAATAATATACAGTAAAGTGCACTGTTATTTTCAAGCTTATTGAGATCTGTGCGTTGCATTTTGTTATAGATTAGAAGAACGTTCCGACCAGCCTGATAAATGTATTGCTAATTGTCACGGGTTAAAGTCCCCGCAATGAGCGTATTAGAAATAATAGCTTATTAAAGAAAGATTGCTATTATTGAAAATTATTGATAGGTTGACAAAATATTAAAACTTGTTTACTATATCCCAATCCCCCCGATGGGGATATAGTAAGTACAAAAGGAATACATCATGCCCATCAATGATAGAACCAGAAAAGAGGTTGTCCTGCGCCTGAAACGAGCTGACGGTCATCTTCAGGCAGTTATTAAGATGGTTGATAATCAGGAATATTGCATTGATGTTATCAATCAGCTTAAAGCTGTGCAGTCAGCACTGGAAAAATCATCACAAATTATTCTCAAAAATCACCTTGAAACTTGTGTTAAAGATGCTGTAATGACCGGAAATACTGAAAAAGCTATCGAAGAACTAATGGTAGTTTATAGACGTGCACCTATTTGCTTTTTGGATTGCTCCTTACAACAAGATAAAAACAATAACCAGACCACCAGGAATGAAAACAACTGCTGTCATCCAGAGTGATAGAGGGGTTGTATGCAACACAAACTATTAAAATATATACTAATTGTACTTATCATTTTTGCTTTTTATTCTCCCACGGTTTTTGCCGGGAAATACAAGATTAAAAAGCTATATATAGAGCCTGGCCAGAAAGTATCCAGCGGACAAATAGTGGCACTTGCAGAAGACATTACACATGATATACAAAAATTACACTATGAAACCCTTAAACTTCAGCAGTGGGTCTCTAAGAACAGTTTCTATAAAAAGAAAAACCCTTTGATTGATAAAGAAATCTCTCTTTTATCAAGCCAGCTAGAGCAAAATATTAGTAACCACAACACTTTATTTGAAATAAGGGCCAATACATCCGGGATAGTTGATAAAATAGCAATTTCTGAAGGTGATCTCATTAATAGAAAAGATGCCTTTTTCATTACTAAAGCAATTTCTACATTCAGAAATACCTCCATTTCTTCCGGGTTTGGTTATAGAACGAACCCGGTTAGCGGTCTACCTGATCATCATAACGGTATTGATATACCTTTAAAAACTGGCACCCCTGTATATGCCTATGCTGATGGATTTGTTAGCCAGCTATATAAAAATTCTAATGGCAATGCAGGTAAATATATAGGGCTCAGCCACGATGATAATACTGACACATATTATATGCACCTTTCAACCATAATAATTTCAGATGGTCAGTATGTAAATAAAGGTGATTTAATTGGCTATTCCGGAAATACTGGCAGAACTACCGGCCCACACCTGCATTTTGAAATAAGAAAGAATAATATACCCATTCACCCATTTACGCATGAGGGCATCAAATGGTACATAAGTATGTATTGATATTATATATAATATATTTATTTGTTTTTATCTCACCGGTAATTGCTGATGGATCTAAAGCAGCTGATAAAAAGCTTAAACCAATTGGCGCAGGAATCATAAAGGAAGATGATATACTAGAATTAAGCTGGTTGATAGATCATACAATAACGAATAATCCTTCTTTAAAAGTAATAGAAAAAGAGGCACAGGCAGCAGAAAAAAGAATCAGGCAGGCCAGTGCTCTGGAAGATCCCGTATTTACAGCAGGGATAACAAATTTTCCGCTTATTGATATGTCATTTCGTTCTGCTCCTATGACAATGAAGCAAATACAGCTATCACAAAAATTTCCGTTCCCAGGTAAACGCAGACTAAGAGAAAATATTGCCGCCCTGAAATCAGAAGCCATTTATTATAAATATTTTGAGAAACAACGTGAACTAGTTAATAACGTCAAACAGGCTTATTATGAACTTGCATATATCGAAGAAGCTATTGAAATAACCAGAAAGAATCTTGAGTTATTATCACATCTCATCAAAATAACCCAGATCAAGTATGAAGTTGGCAAAGGTATCAGGCAGGACATCCTTAAAGCACAGATTGAATATTCTAAAATAAATGAAGAGCTAATATTTCTGGAGCAAAAACACGATAATTATCGTAATAAGTTAATTTATCTGGCCTATCTGCCAGATGATTTTAAACCTGGCAGAACGGTAAAATTAACCTCCGATTTTACTATACCTGACAAAGACCTGTTAATTTCACTGGCTTTTGACTCCAGACCGCTAATAATGCAATATGAAAAGAACATTGAGAAGGCCAAAGAAGAACTAAGGCTGGCTCAAAAAGCTATTTTGCCAGACTTTCAGCTTTCAGGCTCCTATGGACAAAGGGATAACAGTTATGCTGACCTCTTTTCAGTTAATATTTCCTTTAATCTACCAATCTATAAAAATCGCAAGCAAGATGAAGGAGTTCTGGAGAAAGAATTTCAAATCTTGTCACAAAATGCTGAGCTCGATAGCCTTAAAAATGAAATTAGATTTTATATCACTGATCAACTTATTAATATAGAAAAGAAAAAACGACTGGTTTCGTTGTTTGAAAACTCTTTACTGAAACAAACTATACAGGTTATGGACTCTGCTATTGCTAATTATGAAATAGATAAAACAGACTTTCTATCGGTAATAGATGCACAAATGCTGTATTACAAATATGAAAAAGAATATTATCGTGCCCTTACTGACTATTATAAGGCACTCGCACAACTTGAAAAAGAAACAGGTACAAGTATATTTTAAGGAGATTGACCATGAACATAAGACTATTCCTTATCCCGGCAATATTTCTAACGCTAATTGCCTGTCAGGCAAAAACAGATACAGGCAATGTTCAACATACACACGACCAACATATCAATGACCAACATATCAATGACCAACAAAAAAATGATCAACATACGAGAGATCACAATCAGAAAAACCAGACCAATCTGAAACTCTACAATGAAGATGTTTCTTATTATTATACCTGTCCGATGCACCCTGATATAAAACAAAATAAACCTGGCCTATGCCCGGAGTGCAATATGAAACTTGAAAAAGTGGAAATTAAACAATGACTTTTAAAGAAAAAACCCGGCATTTCTTCATCACTTATAAGAAAGCAATAATCACTATTTCGACACTGATTATGGTTCTGGTACTTATTTATTCATTTATGCCAGATTACTTCAAAGTCTCTCACTGGCTAAAAAGCAAGAATAACGCAGAAGAAATACAGCATGAGATGAATGATAAAGACTTTGTTTATACCTGTCCGATGCATCCAACAATTAATACAGATAAACCGGGAGTCTGTCCAATTTGTAATATGAACCTTGTCAAACGGACAATTAATAAAAAGCCAGCTTCCCATAGTGATATGCCCGAACATACACAGAAGGACTCGCTGGATAAAGATATCATGTCTGTCAGCATTTCACCAGCACAGCAGATAATGGCTAATATAGAAACTGCTCATCCGGTTTATAGAACTGTAAGTAAAAATATTGAAGCCTTCGGAACCATTACATATGATACGAAACGGCTTTCAACAATACCTGTATGGATAGATGGCCGGCTGGAAAAATTATATATCAAAGAAATAGGCAATCAAGTTAAAAAAGGTGATCTTATCGCAGAGATCTATAGCCCTGAGCTTATTGTCAGCCAGAAAGAATATCTTTATGCCCTGGAAAATCTAAAAGAAATGAATAATAGCGAGTATGATGTTCTTGTCAATTCTTACAAAAAAACTCTTGAGGCAGCAAAAAACCGTTTAAAACATTTTGGATTGTCAGATAAGCAAATTGTATCTCTGACAGACTTTGAAGATATTAACAATACCATCCCAATTTATTCAAAATATAGCGGCACTGTAATTAAGCAGCATATTTATGAAGGTGATTACGTCAAAGAAGGCGAAAGGCTCTATACATTAGCTGATTTCTCTCATCTATGGCTGGAAGCAGAAGTTAGTGAAACAGATATCGCAAAACTAAAAGTTCATCAGGAGGTTGAAATACATATTGATAGTTACCCTGGCAGCACTTTTAAAGGACATATCAGTTATATTTATCCGTTTATGGATAATGAAACCCGTACTGTCAAAGTAAGAGTAATTCTGAAAAACTTTCAAGGCCAGTTTAAGCCTGATATGTATGCACGAACTGTCATTAAGACGTTCCCTGAAAGACACCTGACAATACCTGTTACTGCAATTTTTTATACCGGCAAAAACAGTTATGTCTGGCTGGAGAAACAACCCGGTATTTTTGTTATGAGACATATTAACACTGGCAGGAAATATGATGATGTAATAGAAGTTATTGACGGACTAGACAGGTATGATAATATCGCTGTTACAGGTGGCTTTTTGATAGACTCAGAAGCACAACTGACAACAGGCATGTCAGGAGGTCATCAACATTAATGATTAATAAGATTATTGAATTTTCAGCCCATAACAAGTTTGTAATCTTCTTGTTTACTGTTGTACTTATTATATCAGGCATATGGGCAATTAAGCACACTCCATTAGACGCCATTCCAGATGTCAGTGACAATCAGGTTATTATTTATACTGACTGGCCAGGAAAACCGCCACAGGTTATTGAAGACCAGGTGACTTATCCGCTTTCATCTAATCTGCAAAGCCTGCCAGGTGTTAAAGCAGTTAGAGCTACCTCTTATTTTGGTTTTTCTATGGTTTATATAATTTTTAAGGATAACATAGATATCTACTGGGCAAGAACACGAGTTCTCGAAAGGCTGAATTATATACAGTCGCTTCTGCCCCCTGATGTTACTCCAGCACTTGGCCCTGATGGTACTGGTGTAGGGCATGTATTCTGGTATACACTAAAAAGTGACAAGCTTAACCTTGGCGATCTCAGAGCCCTTCAAGACTGGTTTATCCGCTATCAACTGGGATCTGTTGACGGAGTCGCTGAAATAGCAAGTATAGGCGGCTTTATAAAGCAGTATCAAATCGATATTGACCCTAACAAGCTAAATGCTTATCACCTCGATATCAATGATATCGTCAAATCAGTACAGAAAAGCAACAATGAAATCGGCGGAAAAATCATAGAATTTAACAATCAAGAGTATTTTGTCAGGGGGCAGGGATATATCAGAGATATCAAAGACATTGAATTGATCGTCGTTAAAGTGAACGATCAGGGTATTCCTGTTTTTCTCAAAGATATTGCATATATTCAGCTGGGCGGTGAGATACGCCGTGGCTTGCTTGACGAAAATGGTGAAGGCGAAGTGGTTGGCGGTATTGTTGTTGCCCGATACAATTCTAACGCAAAAGAAGTTATACAAAATGTCAAAGCTAAAATAACTGAAATAGAAAAGGGCCTGCCTGCAAGTGTAACTATTAAAACTGCATATGATAGAACCAATCTTATTGAAAAATCTATTGATACGCTTAAACACACTTTAACTGAAGAAATCTTGATTGTCAGTATAATTATGTTTATCTTTTTGCTTGATATAAGAGGATCTATAATCATTATAATTACACTGCCACTTGCTATATTATTTGCAATTATTGCGATGAAACTTTTCGGTATTACCTCTAATATAATGTCACTAGGGGGAATTGCAATAGCCATAGGCGTTATAGTTGATGCCGGTATCGTAATGGTAGAAAATGCCAGCCGGCATTTAAGCGAAAAAACAGACTATGACAGCCGAACAAACCTTGAAATAATTCTAAAATCTGCTAATCAGGTAGGTAAACCGATATTCTTTTCTCTTTTGATAATTATAATCTCTTTTTTACCTGTTTTTCTGTTAACAGGAAGGGAAGGTAAAATGTTTATGCCACTTGCTTTCACAAAAACATTTGCAATGACCGGGGCTGCCATTATTGCTATGACTATTGTCCCTGTCTTAATGATCTTTTTGATGAAAGGAAATTTTTTACCTGAACATAAAAACCCTGTTTCACAATTTTTTACCTGGATTTATTTGCCTCTCTTAAAAATAGTGCTAAAATTACGATGGTTTGCCATTATAACAGCAATTATTATTATGGTATTGGTATTACCAAAGGCAACTGAAATGGGTACAGAGTTTATGCCTCCCCTTGATGAAGGCAGTATATTATATATGCCTGTAACACTTCCGAATATAACCATAACAGAGGCTAAAAGACTCGTTCAAGTTCAGGATAAAATTATAAAGGCTCATCCTGAAGTAGAATATGTTCTTGGCAAAGTAGGGCGTGCCGATACTGCGACAGACCCGGCACCTGTGAGTATGATAGAAACAATCATTAACCTGAAACCAAAAGACCAGTGGCGCCCTGGTATTACAAAAGCTGATATCATCTCAGAGCTCGATCAGCAATTACAGATACCCGGGGTAACAAACGGGTGGACTCAGCCTATCATTAACCGAATAGACATGCTGGCAACGGGTGTACGCACGATGCTGGCTGTAAAAATATATGGTGATAATCTTGATACACTTGGCAAGGAAGCATTAAAAGTTGAACAACTCCTTAAAAATATCAATGGCATTGTTGACATTTATGCTGAAAGGGTAACAGGTGGCAAATATATTGAAATAGAGATAAATAAAAAGGCAATAGCAAGGTATGGCATACAAATCAGCAAGGTTCAAGATATCATTGAAACAGCTGTCGGAGGCAAGAACATTACAACACAGATTGATGGACGCTACAGATTTCCGATCAGGGTTCGTTATGCCCGTGATTACAGAGATTCCATACAGGCATTGAAAGACCTCGAAGTCACCATGCCGAATATGCTAAAACATGTTCCACTTTCTATGCTTGCTGATATCAAAATGACAGGTGGGCCACCAATGATTAACAGTGAAAATGGTAACCTTAGATCTATCGTTCAGTTCAATGTCAGAGACCGTGATATGGGTAGCGTTATAAACGATGTAAAGCAATTACTCGATAAAGACCTTGATTTGCCAGCTGGTTATTATTATAGTCTTTCAGGGCAATATGAAGATCTTAAGCGGGCAGAAGAGCGACTGTTAATGATCCTGCCACTTGTATTGTTTATAATTTTTGTCTTTTTGTATTTTACATTTGACTCTATCATTGATTCTTTACTGGTGCTATTTTCAGTACCATTTGCACTAATAGGAGGTCTCCTGTTACAAATGTATCTGGGTTATCATTTTTCTGTAGCAGTTGTCGTCGGATACATAGCTCTGTTTGGAGTTGCAATCGAAACCGGAGTTGTAATGCTTGTCTACTTAAATGAAGCGCTGAATCGCTATATAACTAAAGGTAATATAAAAGAAGATGATATATATGAAGCCACCATTGAAGGTGCAGCATTTAGATTAAGGCCAAAGCTTATGACGGCATTCGCATCCCTGATAGGGTTGATACCTATTATGTGGGCCACAGGGGTAGGCTCTGACCTAATGAAACCAATTGCTACTCCTCTTATTGGTGGTATCATTACCTCAACAATACTTGTACTATTAATATTACCTGTATTGTTCCTGATGATTAAGACTTTTTTATTTAAATCAGGGAAGCTTAAACAGGCAAATATCAAACATTAAAACATTAAAACATTATAAATAATACAATTAATTCAATTCATCTTTTATAGAAGCAATTCAGGCCTTGTCATCCAGAAAAAACTAATTATGCACTGAGTTTCAGCTCTGATGGAGCTTCTCTTGGTCTGTGTTTTGTATTATATTCAAGTTTTCTTGATAAAAGAGATAGGCTATAGCAAATAATGAAATAAACCATAACGATAAACAACAATATTTCAAATTCGTGGAATGTTCTTCCATAAACGATTTCTCCAGCACGGGTAAGCTCTATAAGGCCAATAACAGAAGCAAGTGAGGTATCTTTAATCAGTGCAATAAATTGACTGACAAGTGCAGGAGTCATTCTTGAAAGGCCGAGCGGTAGTACCACATATGTCATCATCTGGAAATAGTTTAACCCTATACTCCGGGCGGCTTCTATATGCCCTCTTTCAATCGATTTAAGTCCTCCTCTGACAATTTCAGCAATATAAGCTGCTGTAAATATAATAAGAGCAACGGCAGAAGAGAGGAAAAAGTTTGTCTGTATTTTCAACAGGTTGGGTAAAAAGCCATAATGTACAAATACAATAAATAATATAAGTGGTATAGACCTTACAAATTCTATATATGCTGTTGCAATCCAGCTTATAACAGGAAATTTTGTGTGTCTTGCAATACCAAAAACAACTCCAACAAGCATACTACCTGCAATAGCAACAGATGCAAGTTTTATGGTCATCCACAAACCACCCATTAAGAACCAGAAATTATTTATAATATCTTCCCAGTGCATAATCAGGTCCTTCCTGGTATTCTCAGGTAGTACTCAAAAACATTCACAAACATAGCGATAATTCCGGTCAGGCACATATAGATAAGACAGCCTACAATAAAGTATTCCAGGAATCTAAAGTCATCGACAGCGCCGTTATAAACCACGTAAAAAACATCTGTAACAGTTATAAAGCTAACCAGCGAAGAGTTTTTAGTTAAGTTAATAAACTGACTCCCGAGTGGAGGAATAATAATTCGTATCGCCTGCGGCAATATTATCAGTTTCATAGTCTGAAAGGCTGAAAGGCCAAGTGCATTTGCAGCTTCAAACTGTTCTCTGGCTATTGATTGAATACCTGCTCTAACAATTTCAGTAATATAGGCACCAGTATACAATGTAAGTGCTAATATACCGCAAACAATTGGCTCTAAATTAATGCCAATATTTGTTAATCCTTTATAGTAGATATATAATTGAACCAGAAGTGGAGTATTTCTAAAAAACTCAACATAACCGGTTGCTATATAGCGAGGTACTTTATTATTTGAAAGTCTTGATAATGCTGCAACAACTCCAATAACAAGGGCTAAAACACAACTGACAACCGAAATAAAAACTGTCAGCTTAAGCCCTGACATAAAAAGTGGTAAATCATTTATTACAACCTGCCAGTCGAGATTATAACTCAAGGTTAATTCTCACTCTGATCTTTTCCGTACACAAATTCTTCCATCCACTTGACACGTATTTTTTCAAGTGTACCATCATCTTTCATTTCCTGTAATACTTTATTTATTTGATTTTGGAAGGATTGTGTTTCAGTACCTTTTTTAAATCCCAGGCCATATGGCTCTTGAGTAAATCGTTCTGGTAGCATTTTGAAGTTTTCAGGATCTTCAGAAACCATACCTGCAATAATGGTATCATCTGTTGTTAGAGCATCACCCCTACCAGCCTTAAGTGCTGAAAATGCTTCTGTATATGTTCTGAAGCCTAATATTTTAGCATCAGGAACCATTTCTCTAATATTTTTCTCACTTGTTGACCCTAAAACAACCATCACTGTTCTTCCACTAAGGTCATTAACTGACTCTATCTCACTATCTCTAGGAACAAGCAAAGTTTGCCCGGCAATATAGTAAGTATCAGAGAAATCTATAACCCTTTTTCTTTTGGCATTAATAGTCATTGTTGCTGCAACAACATCTATATTTCCAGATGTCAGTTCAGGTATACGTGTTGAAGATGTAACCTGCATAAATTGAATCTTATTCTTGTCTCCGAGAATACGTTTTGCTATTTCTTTAAGCAGGTCAATATCAAAGCCTTTTAGCTTCTGATCTTCATCAATAAAGCCAAAGGGTCTGGCATCATATTTCACCCCTGCTATAATATAACCACGTTGTTTAATCTTATCCATAATATCCTGTCTGGGTTTATCACCATTAACACAGGCTACAAGGATAATAGCCAGAAACATTATTAAAAGTGTATTCAGGTATAGTCTTAGTTTTCTCATTTTTTAATTACTTGATCTTTATCTGTATACTTCAAAACGTTTTGTAAAAAGGTTATTGTGCGTGAATCTTTTGGGTTTTCAAACAATTCAGAAGGCGACCCTTCTTCAACAATATTACCATCTGCCATAAATATAACACGATCTGCAACATCTTTAGCAAAACTCATTTCATGAGTTACAATTACCATAGTCATGCCTTCATTAGCAAGGTTTTTAATTACATCAAGCACTTCATTAGTCATTTGCGGATCAAGAGCACTGGTAGGTTCATCAAACAGCATTATTTTAGGCTGCATCGCAAGAGATCTAGCAATAGCCACCCTTTGTTGCTGCCCGCCTGAAAGCTGATCAGGATAATCATAGGCTTTTTCAAGTATACCAACTTTATCAATAAGTTCTTCAGCAATTTTTAAAACCTGATCTTTTGGCAGTTTTCTAACTTTAAGTGGGCCCAACATAACGTTATCCAGCACTGTCATATGAGGAAACAGGTTAAACTGTTGAAAAACAATTCCAACTTCAGCACGAACTTTATTTATATCTACACTTCTTGTGGTAATTTCTACGTTATCAACAACGATTCTGCCACTATCTACAGATTCAAGTTTGTTAATACATCTCAAAAAAGTAGATTTACCGCATCCAGATGGGCCAATAAGCACTAATACTTCACCTTTTTTAATATGTATACTGAAGTTTTTCAGTACCTGTAAGATCCCAAATGATTTATTTACCTTTTCAAACTTAATCATAATTTTTGTTTTTCAAGCTTATTAAACATTTTTTAGGGTTCAGGCTAATTGCAGGATATTTGCTCCCTATTATATTTTATATCTATTAGTATAATTCAAGCAAAATGTTAAATTAAAAAATAGAGAAACAAAAAATATTTAATTATGCATTAATCACTTTATGTGAACACTTCAATAGTTTACTACAAAAGAATTACGGTTATGAAAAGACAATTTTAGTTTGAGTAAGAAATAAAAATCTTAAATTTTGTAACTTATTAAAACAATGAAATCAGCTAACAAATTCAACTGTTGTTTTAAAATAAGGCTATAACTAAATAATTTAGGCAGGTTTTGAAGTATAATTATTTACATTAAAGATTATTATATGATTAAAAACCTTAACATACAATCACCTGAAACAATTTACCCTTAAAGGAGTCAAAATGTCACAGAGTATAAAAGTAAAAAGGCAAATAACTATTAAAACAATAATTACTGATAGCTTTAAAGAAAAAGCATCCAGTGAAATTTCAGGTGAAATGAAACTTTTAGATGAACAGATTTATCATCTTGAGCTACAGATAAACCAGATCGTACAGCAGTTTCAGCAAACAATGCCTGCCAGCCTATCTATATCTCCACAGGAAGCAGAACAGATCATAAATGAACTTAATTTAAAGCTTCAACAATTAGTTAATCTCAAGCAAAATATGCAATCACAAATAAGTAATATTCAAAACTCCAGAACGGGTGATCTTATCGTCACAGGAAGTCTTGAAAATTATACAGAATTAAAGACCGGAGACAATATTTATGATCATATGCTTGATAATGAAATTATAGTCAAAGATGGTATCATTCAAGAGATAAAATGCTAATCATAGGCAAAATAACAGGGTTCCACGGGCTTGGTGGAGAAATAAAAGTACCATACTCAGAGAGACTAATAAATAACCTGAATTGTCTCTCTCAGGTCTATGTATTTAAAACAAAAAGTGATTATGAATTACTGGATATAACTAACTTCAGAATACATAAATCAAACATACTGATAAAATTTAAGCAATATTCAACTAAAACAGATATTGAACACCTTAAAGGATCTCTTTTAAAACAGAAACAGGAAAATTTAGCTCCACTGCAAGAAGAAGAATACTTTATAAAAGACCTGATAGGTCTTAATGTTTATGACCAGAACGAAACTAAAATCGGAATAGTTAACACCCTTATCACTGAAACAAATTCAAACGACTTGATAGAAATTACGACTTTAAACAATAATATTTCCCTGATACCTTTTATCGAAAAGTTCGTTACAGAAGTCGATATAAAAAATAAAAGGCTAAGAATAAACACCATACCGGGGCTTATTGATGATGAAATATAGTGTAATATCTCTTTTTCCTGAAATAATCCAAGATTATTGCTCTAAAAGTATTATAGGAAGAGCACAAAAGAATAATATAATTTCCTTAGAAACAATTAACCCGAGAGACTTCACCTCAGACAACTATCACAGAGTAGATGATATGCCCTATGGTGGTGGCAGCGGAATGGTTTTAATGTGTGATCCTATTTTTCAGGCATTTGAGGCAATAAAAAAACTTGAAAACTACCGGCTCATACTGACTACTCCACAAGGTACACCCTATAACCAGCAAATTGCATCTGATTTAAGCAACTGCGATCAACTTATTATCATATCAGGACATTATGAAGGAATAGACGAAAGGATAAGACTTGGTCTGAAACCTTTTGAGCTATCAGCAGGTGACTATATTCTTACAGGAGGTGAACTTGTAACCCTCTGCATTATTGATTCTACTACCAGGCTGTTACCCGGTGCCCTGGGAAAAGACGATTCACTTAAAGAAGAAAGTTTTAACAATTATTTACTTGAATATCCTCATTACACAAGGCCTTCAGAATATAGAGGCATGAAAGTTCCTGATATTCTTCTTTCTGGCCACCACAAAAATATAGCAAACTGGCGTAAACAACAATCTTTAATAAATACTTTTAAAAAAAGACCTGATCTTCTTAATAAAGCAGATCTTACAAAAGAAGATCAACATATTATTGAAAAAATTAAAAATTCAAAAGAAAAGGAGTAAGTTTTGACAATATTTCAGGCAATATTAATAGGTGTTATACAGGGTTTAACAGAATTTCTACCGGTCAGCAGCTCAGGACACCTCGTTATCACTACTGCTCTCTATAAGTTTTTCACTGGCTCTTCCCTGCCACACGGAAATCCTGAAGAAATATTTTTTGATATTATGGTCCATGTGGCAACCCTGATTGCAATATTTATTTACTTCTGGCCCGAGCTATTAGGCATTTTCAGCCCTAGAACTATTCTAAAACACTTTGATTTCTATAAAATAAAATCGCTTAAAACTGTAAAAACAGACCTGATGAACAATTACAAAGAATTACCTTTTAATGCACAAATGCTGCTTCTTTTAGGATATGGCACCCTTGCTACGCTGGTTATTGCCTTTCCTGGAAGGAATTTTGCAGTGTATCTAACCCAAAACCCTTTCATAGTATGCTTTATGTTGTTAATAACTGCCACCCTTCTCCTTGTATCTCATATATTATCAGAAAAAAATAAGGCTAAAACTAATAACGTAAACTTTAAAAGAGCTATAATAATTGGCCTGGCACAGGGATTTGCTATTTTCCCCGGTATCTCTCGCTCAGGATCAACCATTGCAGCAGGTTTAATGACAGGGCTAGATAGAGTTACTGCAGCAAGGTTTTCATTCATTTTAAGTACCCCTATTATACTTCTTGCTGCTGGTTATGAAGGTATAAATTTCTTTATCGATGGTGAGATGGTAGGTTTTAACTGGTCTGCTATTTTCCTTGGCAGTCTGGCAGCAGGTATTGTCGGATATTTCTGTATTAAATACTTCATAAAGTTCTTAAGCAAATACAGCCTGCTCGGTTTTGCTTATTATTGCTACGCCGCAGGTATTTTGATGGCTATTTTCTTTTATTTTAACTCTTAATAACAGAGCCCCTGATAATAGCGTTTTTGAATCAAAAGTATATAGTAATGACAGATGTTTTTGGGCACTAAAAAACAACTTTCAGGAACCATTCTCAAAAAACAGGTTCAGAAAGTAAAACGGTATAAAATTGAAAAGAGATGTTTTATACTTTCAGACAGGAGGATGAGAATTCTCTGGATTCTCCGGGGTGCATTACAAAGCACTCTATATCCAGTCTGTCTTTTACTTTGGTTGCAAACTCTTGAGGATCAGCTTCAATAGGCGGGAAAGTATTATAATGCATAGGAATAACCTGTTTAACTCCCAGCCAGTGTGTTGCGATAACGGCATCTTCAATACCCATGGTAAAATGTCCACCAATAGGCAGCATAGCAATTTCAGGATAGTAAACTTCTTTAATCATTTTCATATTATAGTGAAGACCGGTATCCCCTGCGTGATAAAGGCGATTGCCGCACATATTGATCACATAAGCACCGGCACTGCCGCCATACTGTCCATCTGGTAGCTGACTGGAATGGGTTGCCGGAGTTAATATTGCATCACCCCAGACATACTTAATCTTGCCACCAAAGTTCATACCGATTGTTTTAACATTCTGTTGAGCGCAATAGTTAGCTATTTCGAATATAGCAGTAATAGTTGCATTATTATTCTTTGCTATTTGAATAGCATCGCCCAGATGATCACCGTGAGCATGTGTTAAAAGGATATCCTGAACCTTAATATTTTCTACTGTGTGCTTTGCAAGAGGATTACCTGAAATAAATGGATCAATAGCGATTGTTTTATCGCAACATTCAACTAAAAAACCACTGTGACCGAGGTATGTTATTTTCATTTGCGACTCCTTACTTGATGGTTACTATTTAACTACAACGTTAACTAACTTATTGGGTACTACAATAACCTTTACAGGTTGCTTTCCGTTAAGAAATTTCTTAACTTTATCAGATTCTAAAGCTTTTTTCTCCAGTTCTTCTCTTGGTAAATCAGATGATAACTGAAGTTTATCTCTAACTTTTCCATTAACCTGAACTACTATTTCGATTACATCAGCTATAAGCAATTCTTTATTATATTCAGGCCATTTTGATAGATGAATAGAATCTTCTCCACCTGCAATAGCCCATAGTTCATCAGCAAGATGAGGTACCAGAGGGGCTAATAACTTAATGAGATTTCTCATAGCGAAGCTTAATGCCTTTTTATCAGTTTCTGAAAAGTCTTTTTTATTGTTCAGGTAGGCATAAATAGCATTAACAAGTTCTCTTGTTTTGCTTACAACGGTATTAAACTGAAATTCCTGTTCAATATCTTTTGTTATACCAAAAATGGCCTTATGAGTTTCTCTTAAAAGGTTTTTTTCAAGGTCATTCAAGGTATTAATATCGGGTTCAGTCACATTAAGTGATATTTTATCCTCAACCAGACCGAACAAACGCCATATTCTGGAAAGGTATTTAAAACATCCTTCCACCCCTTCATCAGACCAGTCGAGGTCTCTATCCGGTGGTGAGTCACTCAGGATAAACAATCTTGCAGTATCTGCCCCATATCTTTTGAAAATATCGTCAGGGTCAACAGTATTGCCTTTTGACTTGCTCATTTTTGCACCATCTTTCAAGACCATTCCCTGGGTAAGCAGATTTTCAAAAGGCTCATCAGCATTAATTAGTCCTCTGTCTCTGAGGGCTTTAGTAAAGAATCTGGAGTACATCAAGTGTAAAATAGCATGTTCAATGCCACCTACATACTGATCTACATTCATCCAGTAGTTGACTTTATTGCTATCAAAGATCTTTTCATCATTTTCCGGGTCGATATATCTGAAATAGTACCAACTACTGCACACAAAAGTATCCATAGTGTCAGTTTCTCTGGTTGCTTTGCCTCCACATTTAGGGCATTTCGTATTGATAAAAGATGATGAAGACTTAATCAGCGAGTCAGAAGTTACTGAAAAATCGATATCTTCAGGCAACAGTACCGGTAAATCTTTATCCTTAACTGGCTGGGTTCCACAGGTATCGCAATAAACAACAGGTATTGGAGCTCCCCAGTAGCGCTGTCTACTTACAAGCCAGTCTCTAAGCTTATACTGTACTTTTTTTCTGCCATATGCTTTTTCCTGTGCCCATTGAGTAACTTTAGTTTTACCTTCTTCACTCGGCAAACCTGAAAACTCTCCTGAATTAACCATAATACCGGGTTCAATATAAGCTTCTTCAAGTAGTGAGTCATCTTTTTTCTCAGGGTTTCTGATAACTTCAATGATGGGAAGGTTAAACTTTCTGGCAAATTCAAAATCTCTTGTGTCGTGGCCTGGGACCATCATAACAGCACCTGTACCATAATCAAGAAGGGCGTAATCAGCAATCCAGATGGGTACTTCCTGGTTATTAAAAGGATTTATAACATACCCGCCAGTAGGCACACCTGTTTTATCACGTTCAGTGCTGGTGCGTTCTATTTCAGAAAGTTTTTTAGATCTTTCTATATAAGCTTCGACAGATTGCCTATATTCATCAGTAGTCAAATCAGGGACAAGCGGGTACTCAGGTGCTAAAACCATAGCAGTAACCCCAAAAACCGTATCAGGCCTGGTTGTAAAAACAGGTATCGTAATATCTTTCATCCCTTTTACAGGAAACCTTAGTTCGCTGCCAGTAGATTTTCCGATCCAGTTTTCCTGCATTATTTTGACTTTTTCAGGCCAGCCTGGAAGTTTATCCAGATCTTTAAGTAGCTGTTCAGCATAGTCAGTAATCTTAAAGAACCACTGTGCAAGGTTCTTTTTAGTTACTTCAGAAGAGCATCTCCAGCAGCAGCCATTTTCTACCTGCTCATTAGCCAGAACTGTCTGGCAATCAGGACACCAGTTAACCGCAGCTTCTTTTTTGTAAGCCAGACCAGCTTTATAAAGCTCTAAAAAAAGCCACTGAGTCCATTTATAATAATCAGGCAGGCAGGTACAGATTTCTCTATTCCAATCAAAGCTAAGGCCGAGTGTTTTGAGCTGCTGTTTCATATAATCAATATTATTTAAAGTCCATTCTGCCGGGGGTTTTTTAGATTTCATCGCTGCATTTTCAGCTGGTAGGCCGAAAGCATCCCAGCCGATTGGGTGTAAAACATTGTGTCCAGTCATTTTTTTATACCGTGCAATAACATCTGTTATAGTGTAATTACGCACGTGACCCATATGCAGCCTTCCTGAAGGGTAGGGAAACATTGAAAGGGCGTAAAATTTAGGTTTATCATTTTTGTCTGGTGTGCGGTATATATCTTTTTCTTCCCAGTAAGTTTGCCATTTTTTTTCTATTTCCTGTGGTTTATATACTTGATCGACCAATTTATGTTCCTCCAGTTAGAATTTCTATGTCACACAATCTTCAAAGGCTTGAAGAGAGGCGAAATAAACGAAAATTTATTATACCTTTTCAGAGATATTTTATAACAGAAATACGGTGATTGCGAATGATTTTTATGGCAATTCATCCGGTATTTAGCAGGGGCAGGTATAGCACAGGGGGATTTTGCAGGAAGACCCTACAAACGCCACGATTGAGGTTGCATACAGGGCTATAGCACCCAGAGGAAGCTCTTTAAAAACATTCACCAATAACTTCAGTGATCAGTCTTTCATTTTTTTTCTGGCCTGCGAGAGATAAAGCCTGACCCTGTAATTGTTTTTGCCCAGCTTCTGAATGACAGCATCCCGTGAAGGGACCAGAACCTTTGAGCAATCTTTATTTTCAAAATCAAGTAAGATATTTTCTGAAGATTCTGAAATCAAATTAGCTGCTTTAAGGTAATAAACTGTAGATTCCTGGTAGTTTTCCATAACCTCATTAGCTGCTATTCTTTCTATAAGTCTTTCCATCTTATTTGAAGTTTTAAAGATCTTATTAACCTTCCCTTTTGCAAGTTCCATTTGCGTAAAAGTCTCTTTTTCTGAGTACAAGTCCTCGACCATAACCACTTTTTGAGGATTCATCTTTGAAGACTGATTTACAAACTGGTAAAGCTCTTCAGAAAGAGCCTCAAGCTTCTCGTTTATTTTGATTAACCTTGAAAAACATTCTGTTTTTGGATCCAATTCAACGGTTCTGGTCTGGCAAACGCTATTATAGCCGATACCCAGAAAAACAATAATAATCAAAAAAAACATGGTATATGTTGCAATTTTACCGTTTAGAGTCATTTTTCTTAAAGGCTAAATTCTTTTTCACTTTTATTGCCTGCAATGCAATGTTTTTTGCTTCTTCAAGCTGAACATCTTTGCCCTGTTTGAGGTCATCAAAGGTTAATTCAACTTCTATATCAGGATCAATGCCTTTTTTATCAATGTCAGTCCCGTTGGGTGTTAAATATTTTGAGACAGTAACATTGATGCCCGAACCATCCGGGAGGTCAAATATTTTTTGTACCATCCCTTTGCCGAAAGTCTTTTCGCCTACCAGAATAGCTCTGTGGTGATCTTTAAGGGCTCCGCTTAAGATCTCGGATGCTGAAGCGCTTGCCCCATTTATAAGTATTACAAGGGGTTGATCAGTAAGTGCCTTTGTAGCTGCATGGAGATCCTTTTTGTTACCATTTTTATCAATGATGCTAACTACTATAGAGCCTTTATCAACAAAGATATTAGCAATATTAATTGCATTCGGCAACAGGCCACCATAGTTATTTCTTAAATCAAGTATAATAGCATCTGCATCACTTGCATTAAGAATAGCGTCTTCCATTTCAATGGTAGCATTCTGACTAATAAAACTGTTTAAGCGGATATAGTTGATATTATTATCCATTTTTTCTTGTCTGACAGACTTAATTTTTATTTCATCTCTTCTAACGTTATAATTATACTTATCTTTGCCACGCAAAACAGATATTTTAACGAGTGTGCCAATTTCACCACGAATTAAATTAGCAACATCCTTAAGGTCCATGCCTTTAGTAGAAATATCATCTACTGCAATTATTTTATCATTACTTTTAAGGTGTGCTTTTTCGGCAGGAGTTTCTTCCAGCACTGAAACAATAACGATATTATTATCTTTTTCAGCTATCTGAATGCCTATACCAGAAATTTTGGCTTCAATATCTGTATCCTGTTCCGCAAATTTATCAGGCGGCAGCAATCTGGTATATCGGTCGTTAAGGCTTTCGAGCATCGTCTGAATAGCAACGTAAGAGTCTTCTCTTGTTTTCAGCTTCCCATCATAACGATGCTGCCAGTATTTCCAGTCTTCGCCATTAAATGACTGATCAAAATATTCCTTTTGTATTATATTCCAGGATCTATTATACAGGTCTTCCGGTGATACATTCTGTTTAAAAGATCTTAAAAATACTGAAAGAAGGTCACAGCCTGAAAAGCCCACAATAGATACGATTATAATAACTATTACCAGAGAAAATTTATAGTATCTATTCATTTTAATACCTTACACATTAATGATTTACTAATATATTAAATTATTTTTTTTGAGCTGACAATAATATTTATCAATTGCTTCAAGGTGATTGGCTGATAGCTCATAGGATAGCTGTTGTTTGTAGTAATGGTTCAACAGGGTTTCTGGTAAGCCTGAAAGTTTTACTGCTCTTAAAAGTACATCACCATAACAACTCACAAGCCCCATATTTTTGGCTTTTATAAGTGTATTACAGATATAAGTAAATTCTTCAGGGTTGTTTTCAGCCCAGGATTTATTAGCAACCCACACACCAAAGACTGCCGGCAAACCTGTTAATGTATACCACAGCTCAGCAAGGTCATAGGCAAAAATTTTATTCTGCTCTCTCAATCGCCAGGCACTAAGCAGCGCAGGATCTCCTATAAACAAAACCCCGTCATAAGTTTGCAGATAATCTTCTACTGAATGCTCATAATAATGTACCGTTAAGCGTGCCCTCTCTCCTGAAATGCTATTAATGAGAATCTGCAATAATTTTACAGATGTAGACGAAGTAAAAGCCACTGCAATATTCTTTTTTGCTAAATCTTCAAAACAAAAATGACTAAAAAGTATAACACTGCCAACTTTTTGCCGGGAACTTATTGATATATCACTAATCAAGCAGAATTTTTCTCTGTATTTAAGGTATTCAAAAGTAGAAATAGGGCCGGCCATAATTTTGTTTTCTATTAACATATGATTCAGAAGCTCAGGTGTGCCAAAATGTGACTCAATAAGACTTTCAGGGATAACCTCCATTGGGAGATTAACAGGCAAACAGTTTAAAAATTTATACTTGCCCAGCTTAATGTGGCCTGCCAGTGTTTTATACGGCAACAGTATTTTAAAATCTTCTTTATTTATAGTTTTCTGTTTCACCTGTACACTTTAATTATGTTATAAACTGTATCCCGTTCAACAGGAATTCTGGAAGCACTTTTGATAAGATCAATAAGCAAACCGACTGTAACTGTATGGGTTTTATCTGCACCAGCAGCACGGGAAATTTGTTCTTTTACAACAGTTCCATCGAGGTCATCAACCCCGAAAGCCAGAGAAAGCTGAGCCATTTTGAGCCCCAATTGAATCCAGAATGCTTTAACATGCGGGACATTATCAAGGTATAATCTAGCAATAGCAAGGTCTTTAAGGTTATCTACTCCTGTATTATTTTTCGCCACTTCAAGAGAGGTGTTTTCATAGTGACATACAAGAGGAATAAAAGTCATAAAACCACCTGTTTCATCCTGAAGTGACCTTATTCTGCTGAGGTGGTCTACTCTGTGGGCGTAAGATTCTCCAATACCTGCAAGCATAGTTGCATTAGAGGGTATACCGCAGGAGTGAGCAATTTTCATTATTTCAAGCCATCGATCAGCAGAAACCTTATCCGGGCAGACCTTAAGACGTATAGTCTCATGAAAAATCTCTGCTCCTCCGCCCGGCAAGGATCCGAGGCCTGCTTTTTTAAGTTCTGTTAAAACTTTTGGGGGCTCCAGGTTTTCATTTTTAGATATATAATCAATTTCAACAGCTGTTAAAGCCTGAATATGAGCTTCTGGTAAGATTTCCTTACACTTTTTGAACAATTTTTTATAGTAGTTCAGGTTGGCATTTTCGTTGAGTGCAGAGACAATGTGAAGTTCCTTAACATTTTTTAATACATATGTATTTAAATATTCCTCAACATCAGTTTCTGAAAGAAAATATGACCCTTCATCACCTTTTTTTTTGCGATATGCACAAAATTTACAGCTTCCCTCACAGATATTTGTTAGGTTAATGTGAAGATTATTAACAAAATAAGCATAATCCTGTGCGGGAGATTTTACCCTGATTTTTCTTGCATAATCTGCCAGTGCACCAATAGATAAAAGATCTGGAGACTCATAAAGGGTCAGAGCATCCTCTTCAGTGAGCCTTTGCTGGTTGAATATTTTTTCAGCTATGTTTTTCAGAGGTGTTTGGCAAATTTTTTCCAAAACTAAAGACATTTACGTACTCCACAGTTGTTATTTGTTTTCAAGCTGTTCTCTAAGCTCCACATTTTCCTGGGTTGTGGCCATCAACTCATCCATGTAAAGATCCAGCTGGCCTTTAATTTTCTGATTTTCTTTATGAAAAGCATTGATATCATTCTTCAAATTATCAATTTTACTTAGCAAGTTAGCTATTGTTTCTGCATCTCCTGAGAATTTAGACAGGTTTTCTCTCAGTTTAAGCCTTTCTTGGCGAAGTTTAATAATTTCATTTTTAAGATTGGCAACATCATCACTAACTTCTGAAATGCTGTCATTAAAAGACATAGAGAACAATTCTTCACCATATTGTTTTAAAAATATAATATTTTCATAGTCTTCGGTTTGAATGTAGCCGAGGTTAATGAGTATTTGTGCAAGAAAGATTCTGTCACCCATAGTATCTTCAGTATATTTCTGAGAATAGAGAGCCATATCAAGCTGTTCAACTGTTATTTTACCTGTTCTTACCAGGTATTCTCCTATTCTAATTTTATTGGCAAGAAAATAAATAGTGCTTGATATAAAATCAGAGTATACAGGTTCAATCAGGTGAGCATCAATACAGTCTGTAAGTATCTTTGCAGCATGAGAAAGGGGCCAGTTATGGATCTGGCAGATATCAATAATTCTTAGTTTTTTCATTGAGCAATCTAAGAAGTTTTTCATATCTTTTGAAACAACCATACCTTTTGTTTCAAAGGTTTCTCCATTGCTCTTGATGTATTTAAAGCCCATCTGGGTAAGATGCGGCATATACAGCTGTATTAAATTATGTTTACTAATAGCTTCAAGCGTTTCAAAAGGTGTAACACTCTTTAAATGTTCTCTTAAGTCAACATAAAAAGCCTGTTTTACCCATACAGGTAAATCTTTTATCTTCTCAAGAAGGCTATCATAATAAAATGGGTTTTTTTCCATCGCAACACTTTTATGATACTGGCAAACAATATCATTTTACTATCAACAAAAAATGATTTCAGCATCAATATAATAAGAATTTTTTAAATTATACCAGGTTTCCATCAAAAGGTAACTGATTCCAGAGGTATTGGATCCGGTGAAAAGTTATGTATTGAAAGCAAATTGGTATTAATCTTCGGATTCAATTTGTTTAAAGAGCTTTGCAGCTAAATGCTCATCTTCTTTTTGAATAATTGAGGCAATTTCAGAGGCAGCTTCTTTATTTCCACTAGCAAGATAAACTGATGCCAGGCTATTTAGTGTATATAAATCATCCTGATTTAGTCTGAGTGCCTCTTTGAAATAGTGTATAGCTTTATCAAAGTCTTTCATTGCCTGATATGTTGAAGCAATATCGTAGAAAATCCTATAATCTCTGTCACATATTGCCAGAGCCTTTTCAAAGGATTCTAATGCTTTTTCAAAATCTGCTTTCCGATAATACACTTTGCCGAGGTTTTGATGAACTTTATACATTCCACTTGAGGCCATTTAGATATACCTTTGATTTATTTTTCCAATACCTAAATTATTTTGCTTCTCTAAATAATTATATAATGATTTTGTAAAACAGTGTTAATATATTTGTTCGGTGAAAAAAGAATCACTAAAATAAAATATAATAACAAATTCGTTAGAAAGGGGTAAAGTCATAGAAACTCTATTTGCTGAAACTCTAAGGCCCAGAGAGCTAAGTTATCTAACCAGATTTTTGCCACAATTGAAAAATGGCCAGCCCAAAACAATACTTTTATCAGGCGATGATGGTATTGGTAAAACTTATCTATTAAACGAATTTGTTTATCTCAGTAAAAAAGCAAACTGCCAGACAATCTTTCTTAAAAACTTCAGATATAACAATATTCATGAGTTTTATAGAGCTTTAATATTCTCATTTGAAAAGGAATGCAATGAAATTATCAACAATACACTTCTGAAAATAAACAGCATTTATGATGAAAAGCTCAACTGGTCAGAAACAGAATTAAAGAATGCACTAAATATTGTTAAATTGCAGTCATCTGTAAACCCAAACATAACTTCAGAGCAGGTTTCAAAATCTATAAAAAGCTCTATGAAGCTATTTTCAAGACTAAAGCCAGATCTAGATGGCAGTCTTGATATACTTTCTGAGCTTCTAACTGACCCATGGATTATTATAGCATCAAATTTCACCAATCCTGCTGATGAAATATTTAATAAAATAATATCTCTTGCAAAAACAAAACCTGAAAACAGTTCATTAATCTCACAGGATATTTATAAAGAAAACATTATTAACTTTCTCATTCATATAAATAACCATATAAAATCAAGGGATACAGCACTGATTATAGTAATAGATCACTTTGAAGATATTGTTAAGCTTGAGCATAAAGAGAGAGAGAGCATTAAAAGTCTTCTGAGCGATATATTTGAGAGAATAAATAAAGACTTTGAAACGCATATTATGTTTCTAACAGGCTCTTCAAATAACAAGCAGAGTATAACCCTTGGTGGGGAACTTTATACAAACTTTTCAAATAAATTCCTGGTGGGACCAATGGAACCACAGTATGCTCTAATGCTTTCTCACAAGGAATTAGAATCAAGAAAAGTAAATTATACCGAGTTAATATCAAAATATATTTCGGAATACTCAAGAAATAACCCTTTCTGGATAACTAACGCAATCAGATATGCAGACATTGCAGCATCTATTATTAACCTGAAACAAATAGATGAAAATTTCTTGAGACAATTCTACCCGGAAAATCCTGAGGAGCTTTTAAATTCTCTTTTCAGCCTTTTGCTATCAACATTTTCTTCTGATCCCTCTCTGATTGATGATATTATGAAGGTGGTTGTTAACCTGCCAGAACCCTTTTCAGTCTTTAGTGTTTCTAAAAACTCTGGTGTAGATGAAAAAACTTGCCAGATAATATTTGACGAACTCAGCCGATCTGGTTTCATGACCTGCTCAAAAGGAGAAGGATACTATTATTATCACAGCATTGTCAAAGATTTCTTCAAGAAAGAATATCACAACAGAGACTATTTCAATTCTAACCTGATTAATCTTTTGAAAATACTTAATATAATTCATCAACAGATAAACAATGCCCAGGATCCCTCAAACAGCATAAGGCAACTGGTGGATCTCTGCGATATAACAGGCCACCATAAAGTTAAATTAAAACTACTAAAGTTACTTGAAATCTCTATTAAATGCAATAACCCTGATGTAAGGATCTCTGCTTTGCTTGGGCTTAAAACTCTGGCCACACCGGATGCTTTAAAAATACTGATTAAAAGTGCCAGCGACACTTCACCCCGGGTAAGAGAAGCTGCTTTAAACGCTGTAGAACACCTGATTGTATCCATTGAGCCAAAACAGCAAACTTTAACCACTCTATTTACTGCCTTAAAAACTCTAATGTTTGATAGAGAGCATATTATCCGACTCAAAGCAATTGAAATACTGGGAAAATTAAAAATGAGAGAAGCTGATGAAGCCCTTATAACACTCTTAACAGATAAAGACGACGAAATAAGAGCTACAGCACTAAAAAATACCGGCAAAAACTCTCAGGAAGACTATTTCTACATATATCTGGAAAAAATGACCGACTCGAGCGGCAAAGTCAGAGTCATTGCAGCCGAACAGCTGGCAAAATATAAAACCCGGCAGAGCTTGCAAATTCTATGTGCAGGACTTGAAGATCAGGATAAGCTTGTAAGAAGAGCATGTGCAAAAGCTCTTGGCAAACTGGAATATCCTGAAGCTGCTATATCGCTTATTAATGCCCTTAATGACCCTGATGAAGATGTAAAGATAAACATAATCAAAAGCCTCGGTAAGCTAAAAAACAAACGTGCAGTTCCATACCTCAGGGATGTTCTTCAATCACAGAGAAATGACGTCATCCTGTGGGCAACAACAAGAGCACTTGCAGATATACCCTGCCGTGAGTCTTATGAAATACTCAATAACTTTACAGAATCTAATAACCCCATCCTGCAGCAAACTGCACTGTATTCAATACAAAAAATAGCAGCCTGTTTAAATTAAAAACAGCTATGCTGATCCTTGAAAGTAATGTATAGATTCCAGATTATAGAGGCCGGGTGTTTTTGCTGGAATCAGTAATTTCTTAATTAATCAAAGATTCCAATAATAAGTAGCTATTAGTAATAAGAGTTTAGAATCTCTTCAATTTCTTTTAAAAAATCCATCGGGTTAAAAGGCTTGGTAATATATCTGACAGCCCCCATATCAATGCCTCTTTGTATCTCGTCCTGCTGTGTTTTAGCTGATACAAAAACAACCGGCACATTACACTTTTCTGGATGCTGTTTAATTTTCTCAAGAACCTGATAACCATCCATATCTGGCATCATCACATCAAGCAAAACCAGATCTACATCATTCGAGTCAAGCAACTTCAGACCATCTTCACCATTAAAAGACGTCAAAACATTATAACCCTTAAAGCTAAGTGTAGCTTTCGTCAGCAAATTTATATCTTCATTGTCTTCCATAACAAGAATTGTATAGGAACTCAATTATATCACCCTTTTTAATGTTTATGCTTCTTTTTCTTGCTGTGATTCTTTCTCTTCAGAAGATCTGGATCTTCCGCTGGCATCTTTAATGTTCTGTTCAAGTTTTTCAGCAAATTGAGAATTCAATTCTTTAAGTGTTTCAACCTGTTCACCAGCTTTATCAAACTTACCCGCAGAGGTATATGCAATACCAAGACCATAATGAGCTGCTGCATAGTTTGGATTAATATTTATTGCCTGTACAAACTCTTCAATAGCTTTATCATGCATACCTGCAAGACTATAAGCTGCCCCGAGATTGCAGCGGCAGTCTGCCCAGTAAGGTTTAATCTGAACAGCTTTTTCAAGAGACTTGATAGCTTCAGCATATAGACCCTTTTTATGGAAAGCATTACCGAGACCTATATACACAGAAGCATTTTCAGGATCCAGTTGAATAGCCTGTTTATACTGAGAAATAGCTTCATCGTATGAGCCCTTCATTGCAAAGGCCTGAGCCAGGTTCTGGTGCATATGAGGAGATGGTTCCTGCGGTGGTCTTTGCTGATAAGGATGTGGTCCTCCGGCAAAATGCTGCTGTTGTGGATGACCCTGTGGATACATCTGCCCTGAATTAGTTCTGTAACTAAAGAAAAACTGTGCCAAACCTACTATAAGTTCTGATAGCGGCTTCTGAAAAACAAGAGCTAAAATCAGCAATACAACAGGGCCCGAAAAAATAACCGGTACCAGGTTTAAAAACTGAATAATAGTAATTTTGACTGTTTGTGGATCCATAAAAACACCTTTCTCTAAATATTATTTTCTAAAGACTAATTATAATAATAAATTTTTTGTTTTCGATTTTCAAAAAATATAAATTTAAGGTATGGGTTAAACGGTCAGATAACCACCTGTAGAGAAAGAGTACAATGAATCACTCAATACCCCGGAGAATAGCCTGCTTTGTAGGCGAAAGGGGACTTTGTCCTCTTTATGTGGTCAATTGCCAGTCATGGCATGGGTTTTGAAAATCGAAAAATTTTTAAGTTATTTACTGATTTTCTATGAAGTATTTAGCTTATTATAACTAGAGAGTATGATTATGGTCAAAAACTAATTTATCAGTTAATATTTAAAATATGAGAATAATTTTAGTATTTATAATTTTTATTATACTCACAACGTCTTCAGGGTTTGCAGAAGATTTAAACAAAGATGAGATATACAAAAACAGCTTCAGGCCAGACATACCCCGTAGTATGCAGGAAATACCCTTTGAAGATAGTGACTATAAAGGCAAATTTTACAGCCCTTATGCCCTTATAAGAATACCAAGAATGAGCCGTAATGATAAAGAAGTCTTGCAGCCCGGCTATTATCTTGTAAAACCCTTCTCAGAAAACAATGTCACCTATCTTTTGTTCAAAAGAATCGACGATACAATAGCTTTAATACCTGTTTTTGACCGTTCCGAGCTACCAAAAAAGCAAAAAAAAATGGACATCACACTGATGGAAGACCAGCATGGCAAATATTATATCGTTACTATAAGATACAGTCTAAACAGCTATTCTGCCAGGCTAGAAATTATTCAATAATCAGTTTTTCATCCTGCCTACTCTGTGATAATCACTTCTGGTAATGAGTTTAGCAACCACACCTTTGCCGGGCAGGCTCCATTCCTGAACAGATTCTCCTATAAGGTTAGCATTGTCTTTAATATTAATACGGATATCTTCTTTGAGTTTATACTTATCGTTTTGTCCACTTAAAACAAACTGAACCCCTATGCCAGAGGCTTTAACAGCTGGTATGCCTCTTGATTCTGGCCCGGGAACGCTAAAATACATTATTGTACCACCCTGAGTATTAGAAATATAAAGTATTTTTGTTACCTGAGCCGGGAAATTTAAGTTAGTTTCATTGAAAATGACTTCTTTAATTTTTGTTGTACATTTCCAGGTTCCGACAAATTTTTTATCTGCAAAAATTCTAGCCATTATCAAACTCTTTTCTTCAACCCAAATAGTTCATCTAATATTATAAGTATAACATTTCAATTATAAATCATTTATTTTGCTGACATTTTAAAATCATGTCTGCCACTTCTCTTACAGCGCCCTTTCCGCCTTCTTTTCTGGATGTATAATGGCAGGCAGAAATAACTTCATCTATTGCGTCAGATGGGCAGGCAGCAAAGCCGGCCTTTTGTATTACTGGCAGATCATTGAGGTCATCACCCATATAGGCTATATTGTTCCAGTAGAGCATAAACTGACCGGTTAAATCTTCAATAAGCTGCAATTTGTCATCAACTCCCTGATATAAAAACCTTATGCCGAGTTCTTTCATTCTTGTTGTAACAACGTCTGATTTTCTGGCAGTTATGATAGCAACAATGATACCTTTTTCCTGTAAAAGTTTAAGGCCCAGGCCATCTTTAACGTTAAAGACTTTTATAAACTCTCCGCTTGCAGTATATATGAGATCTCCTTTTGTCAATACCCCATCTACATCGAGGGCAAGCATTTTAATTGCTGACAATTTATCTTCAAATCGTTTAAATGGTTGCATCAGGCGACTCCTGCTCTTAACAAATGGTGTATATGCAAAACCCCGCAGGGTATATTATTTTCATCAATGATAACAATGGATGTAATAGAGAACTGTTCCATAAGCTGCAATGCTGAAGCAGCCAGTGCAGAAGGTTCAATAGTTTTTGGGTTGCGTGTCATAACGTCTTTAACAATAGTTTTGCTGGTATCGGGTGATTTATTGAGGGCTCTTCTAATATCGCCGTCAGTAATAATGCCTGTCATTTTAGAATTCTGGTCAACTACAACAGCCATTCCCAGGCCTTTTTCAGATATTGTATAGAGAGATTCATGGAAAGTAATATTCTCTTTAACGACAGGCATATTGTTTCCAGAAACCATAAGGTCTTCTACCCGCCACAGGAGGCCTTTACCCAGCTTGCCTGACGGGTGAAACATAAGAAAATCTTCAGGAGTAAAGCCTCTTTTTTCCAGTAATACAATAGCAAGGGCATCTCCTAAAGCCATTGTAGCAGTTGTGCTGGCAGTAGGGGCAAGGCCCAATGGGCAGGCTTCTTTATCCACTGCTATATTGAGTGTCACATTACTTTTCTGCGCCAGTGTTGATTCTTTATGGCCTGTCATAGCAATCATTTTAAGGCCAAGTCTCTTTATTAACGGTAGAAGATACAACAATTCTTGCGTTTCTCCACTATTTGATATTGCAAGAACAACGTCGTTTTTCATAACAGCTCCTGAGTCTCCGTGAGAGCCTTCAGCAGGATGCATAAAAAATGATGGAGTGCCAGTAGAAGAAAACGTGGCTGAGATTTTACGGCCAACAAGCCCTGATTTACCCATACCTGTAACAACAACACGGCCTTTACATTCAAGTAAAATATTTATTGCGTTTTCAAATGTTTCATCGAGTGAATCCCGAATTGCTTTTATAGCCCGTGATTCAAGATCAAGAACATTTCTTGCTCTTTCAATAATATCAGGTTTCACTTTATTAACTGCCAATTTGTCCTCCGGTAAATAATATATAAGATCAGTGCTTAACTAAAAAGTTTATCATTGTAGTTATTCATTAGTCTTAATATTGTGATATCAAATTGAATTATAACAGAAGTTACGCAGTAAAAAATAATAGATTTAAAAAAGTCCTTAATACCCCGTTTTGTGAAGAAAATGTATAAGCTGTTATTCTGAAGATGAAGCCCAAAAAATCTCTCAAAAATAGATCCTTAGCTGTGTTCAGGGCAACTTAAAAGTTTTAAAGAGACTAATAACTACCGGAGCGAACTTAGTTCGCCCCGGAGAGAGTTTTATTTCTGGCTAATTCAGGCATTCAATAAACTATTGATATTGCGAGGACAGCTTTTGGTCTGATGTGGTTATCCAGGATAAATATAAACACTGGATGGATTGCTTCGCTTAGCTCGTAAAGACTTTTATAGCCTGTTGATTGCGATTCGGTATCAGATTCTATCCCTGTTTTTGCTTGAATCAGTAATTCCTTAATTAATCAGAGGTTCTAGATGTATAAAACCGGTCATAATATCTGTTTTGGATTAGAAAATTTTCAGGAAGTAAAATTAAAGAAACTGGCAAAAATTATTAAACAGGGTTCAGCAAAGAGATAGGTCTTTAAGCGGACAGTAATGTAAAAATATTAAAAAAATTCATCACAGAATATTACTGTAAGCCTGCATTTATATTGAAGCATCTCAGGAAAATGGTTAAAATAAAAGAAGTAGTCTTTTTAGTCAGGCATTTCAGAATATGAGTACAGAACTTCAGGAAAAAACCCGGAGTAAAAAGCAGCTTACGCCGAAATACAAGGTTATTCTGCATAATGACGATCATAATTCAGTTGATTATGTAGTTGTTTGCCTGCTCAAAACAGTAAATACCCTTACTCCAAAGAAAGCCATAGATATTATGTGGGAAGCACACAATACCGGTTGCAGTGTTGTAACTGTTGTACCGTTAGAGATGGCCGAGTTTTACAGTGAAATGCTTAACGGTTTTGGCCTGACCTCAACAATAGAGCCAGAGTAGGTGACAATCTATACCAGAGCATTATCCTTTTTTTTCATATCTTCCAGCAATTTTTTCATATCAGCAATCATGCCTTTAAGGCCTTCAACTGTGTGAGCTTCAAAATAGATTCTAAGCAAAGGCTCTGTTCCGCTGGGCCTTGTAAGTATCCAGGTGCCATCTTCAAGGTAAAGCTTGGCTCCATCCATCGTTGATACCTTTTTAACCTTGATTCCATTGATTGATGCAGGTGGGTTTTCACCGCACATTTTGACAAAATCAACTTTTATTTTATCGCTAACTTTCAAATCAAGCCTCTCATGGAAAAAGTCAGTACCTACTTCTTCTTTAAGCTCTTTCAATATATCTTTTAGGGGTTTCTTTTCATATGCCATAGCTTCCACAATAGAAAGATTGGCCACAATGCCATCCTTTTCAGGTATGTGATGAAGTATTGACAGCCCTCCAGATTCTTCACCGCCTATTACGACATCTTCCTGACGCATAATCTGTCCTATGTGCTTGAAACCTACCGGTGTTTCATGTATTTTAAGCCCATATTCTTCTGCCAGACCGTCAAGCATATGTGTAGTTGCTACTGTTCTTACTATAGAACCCTTATAACCTTTATTTTTTATTAAATGCCTTAATAGAACAGCTATAACAAAGTTAGGCATATAATAAGCGCCTGTTTCATCTATAACACCAAATCTATCAGCATCTCCATCTGTACCAAAACCAATAGCATTGCCATCTTTTTTAACGAGATCTGTAACTTCTGAAAGATATTCAGCTTTAGGTTCGGGCATACTTCCTCCATAGAGTGGATCAATCCAGTCATGAAGTACTGTCACATCACACCCTGCTTCTTTTAATAATTCGTCAAGATAGCCACGGCCTGTGGAATACATCGGGTCATAATAAACTTTTGCGGGGTTTTGTTTAATTTTATCAAGATCGACAATCTTCCTTACCCAAGCCATATAAGCCGGACGTGGGTCAAACTTTTCTGTTACTCCTTCGCTGGTAGGCTTTGACAGAAAACTATCATCACCGTTCTGTAGTTTTTCAACATTACTAACTATAATATCAGTAATATCAGGAGTAGCCGGCCCTGCGTAATCAGGAATATATTTAATACCACAGTATTCTGGCGGATTATGACTGGCTGTAAACATTAATGCTCCAGCACTTTCAAGCTCTTTTGCGCTAAAAGCCACAACAGGTGTGGGGGCGTCTCTTTTAGTAAGTTTAACATTCAGGCCAAATGAGTTTATAACCTTAGCGGCTCTTTCTGCAAATTTATTCGCCAAAAACCTTGTATCATAACCAATTACTACAGGTCTTTCAGGTGAATATGTTTGTTTTATATACCCAACTATAGCTTTTGTAACCAGTTCAACATTATCAAAAGTAAATTCATCAGCAATTATAGATCTCCAGCCATCGGTTCCAAACTTTATTTTTCGGGTCATTTCATCATCCTCATTTAATTAATAACAACTATCAATTCAGGTTTATTCTATTTTAAAAAAAACCAGCAAACAATGTACAATTTTGTTAAAACCCCTTCAAAAGAACCTCTTTACCTAAATGCAAAGGTTTTAAGCTTATTTTTTAATACAGATTCTCTTAGTTTTACATCTTCATCTTCCGGCATCAAGTCAGCCAGCTGGCTATAACAGAAAATACCCGCTTTGATATAAGCCAGTTTAAGTGAATTTTCAGCATCGTCAATATTATTATGATAATAATCACACAACTTCATCAGATTTTCTTCGCTTTTTTCTTCTATAAATAATTCAAGCAGCTCATGTTTTTCTCTTTCAAGCCCTTCCAGAGGATCATCCGGTGTTCTTGATAGTTCCCGGGTAAGGCCATTATAGAATACAGGAGATTCATTCATCTTTTCATTAAGAAAGAGATTAATATTTTGATTCAACTCTTCAACAGCTTTCTCTCTGGAAGTCATAAGATTAAAGCGTTTCAGATAATAATAACCTGCAAGAAGCCTGTTTTGTCTACCTTCTCTCATTTGAGAAAGGTTGTTTCTAATGCCGGCAGTAAATAAATACCATACCCCAAGGTCAAAATTAGCCTGAGCACTATCAGGGTTATTATGGTAGATCTTCAATAACTCCATTTCCTTTTTTAATAGTGCTCTTTGAAGCTCTTTTTCAGAAATATCAGTCTGAAAAGTCTCATTTTTATCTATAACATCAAATAAATTAGCATTAAAAGCATATTTAAGATGACCTTCTTTATCTATTTCTAGGTAACTATCTTTTGTCAATACGCTTGAATTCACTACATAATTTGAATGCGGGTGAATATAAGCCCAGAAAACGAGAAGGGTAGCAATAATGATCACTGTTAAAATAAATGGCAGACCTGTAATAACATCGAGAATAATTTTTTTTGCTTTATTATTATCACTCATATAAACTTCCTGTTTTCATTCTCTATTAATCAAGTATAATGAACTAATGGGAATTACAATTCATACGTATTATAAAAACAATACCAGATAACTTCATCAAATTATATCAAAAATCCACTTCAAAAGAGAATTTATACAGTTTTACTTGATCAGTGCATAACTTAAAAAATATTCAATTTTCAAAAGACAGAATCAGAAAGCACAATAGTATTAAAACCTGATCTAAAAGCTGTTTTCAGGTTTATACTTATCATACAGAAATACCATTAATAAAAATACCTGAAATATTATCTGATAATTCTTCTTTTGTAATGCCAGAGGGATCTTTAAAAACCAGAATAGCTATTAAATTCATAACAATCATGCCTCTTAAAGATCTCGAAGCTATTTTTAAATTGATATTTTGCTTGAATTGACCTTCATTCTGGCCCTGTTTAATAATGTTTGATACCATATCCAGATATTTAATAATAAATTCATAATGTTTTTTAATGGGGTGGAACTCATCTTTTTTTGATGAATATTCAGCATATATCATGAAAAAATACTGGTGATCAAAGAAAAAATCAATGTTTTCACTAATAAATAGTAATAATTTCTCTTTTGCCGGTATATTCTGGTGATAAATATCTTCTAATCTAACAAAGCCGAGCTCCAGGTATTTTTTTAAAAGTGCTTCTAGCAGATCTTCTTTATTTTTAAAATACAAATAAAATGTACCTGCAGCCAGTGAGGCATTATCGGTAATATCTTTTATCTTTGTGTTGTGGAAACCTTTTTTTGCATATAGTTGTATAGCTGATTCAATTATCAGTTCATATTTATCAGTTTTTTTGCTGGTCATAGTGTTGACTCCATTATAAAGTTTCATTTATTCCAGAATTTTGCTATGAGCTGGCAGGGTATTAGCATTAATATATTTAATTGCCCGTACAGCAAACTGAATGAATATTCATTCAGTTTAATTGTATTCAATCAAGATCAAATTTTCAACTGCTCAAAAGTATAATAAATACTTTTATTATTAATATTTATTACAAAATAACGTATAAAGATTAAGCTTCTGGAGACTCTACGATTTTTTTAGATTTAATTTTCTTAAGTCTTTTGACGACTTCTTTATTTACGCTATTTAAAGCCTGCTCAATATCACCGAAATAAAATTCATCAGCAAACTCCTGGAATTTCTCCCAAATGAGATCACCTTCCTGGCCAGCTCTTACCTTGGGATCAAAGTAAGCACATCTGTTTGCGCCATAACTAACCTTATCTAATTGCTCTTTGCTCTCAAGTCTTTTGAGTACGGTTGTAACTGTTTGAGGAAAATACTTCTTATCATATTCCTCTTTGAGATAGTCCACAACATCTTTGGCTGTTACATATTTGTCATCTCTTCGCTGAATGTTGCGAACAGCAATTAGAACGAGTCTCTCCAGTTTACCTTTTAGTTTTGTGTTTGTTGAACTCATATAATCTTTTCTGGTTCCTTACTACGTAAAAATAAGACAAACAAACTTATTATACTAAGCAATAAATTATCTTATTAATTCTAAAACATTACCTCAAAAATAATTTACACTTTTTTTTAAATTTCAAAAAACGAACTAACAATAGTTTTAGCAATTTATTGCTTTTTTAAAACAATAAATGTAATTATAAGTCTCCTTGGTAAGTAATATCAAATTAAATTATACAAAAAAATCCAGATTTGGTGAAATAATATTCATCAATTGCTTTGTACTATTTCTATTTAAATAGAGAAGATTCTTGCGCTTGCTGGTTAATACAGGGTTTCCCTGTGAAAAGAAATACATATATATTTATAACAAACTATTTTCTTTCTTCACATTTCATTTCAATTAACAAAATCAAGCCATTTAACTATATTCACTTTTTTAATTATTAACAATAACAATTATTGTTAAGATTTGTTTAGATCTGTTACATTTGAACACAAAAAAAACGTTCTTTAAAAAGTTTATAACCACAGCAATCAGTATCTCTGAGAAAGTATAAAAGCTTTGTCTGCCTTAATTTTTAAGAAATAATTTATTTTAAACTCTGTAATTCTGATAGATCTTTTTTAATTTCGTTAAGATCACAAATAATATTTTCAATGCTATTGACAATTCTTCTGGTGCTTTCGCTTCTGTAAAGTATTTGTAGATCTTCGTTTATATCTTCGTTGAGGTTCTTTTTGTTGTCAGTATTCATCATTAACACCATTAAATACCTGCGATATTAAGTGCATTTTATACACTAATTAATTTAGCATGAAAAATATTTTTCTTGCACATATTTAAACAACATTTTAAAATCTTTTAACCAAATATCACCTTAAAATAAGATTATCATTAGTATTAAAGCCTGAATTATCACTAACAGTAAGGGTTTTGATAAATTTGTTCAATAATAAGCTCATTAAGAGTTTCAAATTCTAATAAAATAAACTATTTGCGTATAATATAATAATTAACGTTATATTGACCAGAAGGAACAAACTAATAAATGGATAAAAGAAGTTACCTAAATCTACACTACTGGCTAAAAAAACTTTTAAATGTTATATTTATACTTGCTTGCCTGTTAATAACAGGTTCTCACCTGCCAGTAAAAGCTCAGGCATCAGAAATAGTAGATCTTCCCGAGCTGAATGAAGCTCTGGATAAAGGAATTCAACTTAAAAATGTTCACGCCTACAAAGAGGTATACTTTACAAAACCCCGAACCTGGCAGGTTTTAGGGGGCACAAACCTTGTTGTTAAATTTCATCATTCTGCTGAACTTATTCCTGCAAGATCACATTTAAGTATTTATATAAATGGACAGCTCGTCAAAAAAGAATCTCTGGATAAATCAAGTGTTGAAGTTAAGACTATATCCATACCTGTCCCCCTGGCAGGTCTCGGCAATTACAATACTATAAGGTTTGAGGTTGAACAGCATTATACAGATATCTGTGAAGACCCTTTAGACCATTCTCTCTGGACTTTTATACACCCTGAAACTCATATCAACTTTAAATACAGAATTATTCAACCAAAAGTTGACCTTGCTGAATATCCATTCCCTCTGTATGACCCCTATGCATATGGGATAACTACTATTAACTTTATAACTCCTGATATATCAAGCAATTCGAACATCTCTATTAATGCAATGGGTATTATAGCAGCAGACATAGCCCAACAAATAAGCTGGCGTAAATTAAAATTTATAGCTTCACCAGCCAGCAAACCTGTGAATAAAGATTTTAACACAGTGTTAGCAGGAACTCCATCAGAAATACCCTCATTAAAAGGATACCTTGGTAACAACCTCAGAAACATCAACGGTACACCGACAATAGTTGACAGCAACGGTAGCGCCCTTGAAGACAGCCAGGGAATAATAAAATTTATCAGAAATCCTGAAAACGCTAACAGAGCAATACTTATAGTCTCTGCCAATACCCCGGCAGGCGTCAATACAGCAGCAAAATACCTGGCCCACGAAACACTGGCAAAAGCCCTGAAGGGCAATACATATGTAGTCAAAAGCTACTCACCACAAACAACAAAACCCACCACTATTGCTAAATACATACACGATAAAAGCCTTTCCTTTAAACAGCTGGGGTTTAAGACAGAACGTGCCGAAAGAATCGGGCCTATACCACTTGAATACCCTATTAGAGTAATACCTGACCTTAAAACAACTGACGGAATGCTCAACTTTAACCTGGTTTACAGCTATAGCCCTGATATAAACCCTGAACTGTCTTCCATAGAAGTAAAGTTTAATGATGTTTCTCTCGAAGGAGTAATCATTGATAACCAGCAGGGCGTGCAAAATCAGACACTTAAAGTAAGAGTGCCCGATCAGTATGTCAAACCCTACAATGTTTTAACGGTTAAGTTTCATATATTCCCTTCAAAATTTGGGTATTGCGTAGATGACTATGAGGATAACATCTGGGGAGAAATCTCTTCAGAATCTACAGTTAACCTGCCTGGAGGAGCCAAGATTGTTTTCCCTGATCTGGGGCTTCTAAATGATTCTTTTTACCCTTATTCAACCCAGCAGGATCTTTCAAACGCAGCATTAATAATTCCTGATAACCCCACTCTGGAAGAATATCAGTCTGCCTTAAATGTCACCGGTGCTATTGCTAAACAAACATACTCTGATGCCGGGGTTGACCTCATTATTACCACCGTTTCAGACTACAAAAATCAAAGTATTAGCGATAGAAACATTCTCTTAATAGGAACTCCCGGATCAAACCCGGTTATTCAAGACATTAAAAATAAGTTGAAAATGACATTTGATGATAATTATAAGATGTTTAGCCCTGAAAATACGAATTTTGCAGTGCTGGCTTATGACAACAATCAAGGTATACTGCAACAAATCATTTCAAGTATGAATTCTAACAAGGTTATGACAGCCGTTTACGGAAAAACTGATACCGCTTCAAAAGTATCATCAACAGCCTTATCAGATAAAAAGAACCTTATCAAGCTTAAGACAGGCAGTTTCTACGTTGTTGATGGTGAAACAGTTAAAAACATTGAGTTGAAAGAACATAAAAAGGAAAAAACAACCGTCTCATCAAAAAAAGTTGGCAAGGTGACTTCATACTGGCCACCTTCAGGTGTCTGGGGCTGGACTGCTACAATATGCGGCGGTATTATCATTTTCATTATAGTTTTATTCATTCTTAATATCATATTTGCGATCTTATTTGGCCGAAAGGGTAATTAAATGATGAACAAATTAAATCAATATCTGAAAATAATCTTTCTTGGCTTACTTTTTATATCTGTAGTTCTCTTTACAACAGAGAAAGCCTCAGCAGAACAGGTAACACTAACTCTAAAACAGCTTGGTGCAGACCAAAATGTTGACCTTAAAACGGTCAAAACCTTTAGGGAGTTTTATTTTACCAAACCAGAAAACTGGATGATGGCCCCATCAACAAAACTTATACTCACATTTCAGCATTCTCCACAGCTGTTACCTGAAAGATCAAGCCTGACAATACTTATCAATGATCAATCCATTGAAAGTATTGAACTAAACAAAGGAAACGCTTCAACTACCACGGTATCTATACCCATACCTGTTAGTATACTGAAAGATTATAATAAACTTACTTTTGACGTTGATCAACACTATACATACAAATGTGAAGACCCCTTTGACCCCTCTCTCTGGACAACTGTATTAAATACATCCACTCTTCAACTGGATTTCACAAGAACAATACCTAAAACAGACTTTTTCAGATACCCTTACCCGATTTATGACCCTCTAGAATATAGAGATACCGAACTTAATTTTGTTATACCACGCCCGGAAGCCAATAGAGACCAGACCTTAAAATCAATGGCAATGGTCAATGCCAGCATTGCACAGCATGTCGGCTGGAAACCTTTAAAAGTCATGGCCTATACACCCGATAAATTAAATGAAAAAGCAAACCTCATTATCGTTGGTACCCCCAAAGAAAACGCCGCCATAAGGCTCTTTAACGATAGCCTTCCTTATAAAATCAGCGGAGACCAGTTTGTAGATTCTTCTGGCAGCCCTATTGGTGATAATTTTGGTATCCTTATGATGGTTCCAAACCCAAAAGATAGAGGAAGCGCCATCCTTATAGTATCTGGAAATACCCCTGAAGCTGTTTTAAAAGCAGCCAATGCCCTTACACAGTACCCAACAAGAGGCATACTAAAAGGCAACACCGTAATTGTTAAAGAAAACCTGCCACCGCAGCTTTCAGAATTTCGCAACTGGCCTGAATATGTCAGAACAAAAAAAGCAACTTTAATGGATATTCAACACGAAACTAAAACGACAAGAGGCGTAACTTCAGTACCTATTAAATATAGCCTTAACCTGATGCCAGATATGTCTATGCCGCCGAGAAATTTTGTCAAAATGAACGTTATCTACAGCTATGCGGCTAACCTTGACCCTGATATGTCTAAACTTGAAATACTGCTTAACAACAAAGCCTTTCATAGCGTTGCACTAGACAATACCAGCGGTGAAAACCTCAAAAATCTTGAACTTGAAATACCGACAGAAAGTGTTGAATTATACAACACACTGGAATTCAGATACCACCTGTTCCCTATAAAATTTGATATATGCCGGTTTACAACAGATGAACATGTTTGGGGTACAATACACAACACAACCAGCTTTGATTTTCCTGCAACTATCAAAACAGTTATACCTGATATGGGACTTATTAACGACGGAGGGTACCCGTTTACAGCCTATAGAGACATGCAGGAAAATGTTTTTGTCCTTGCTGACGACTTTACAGCATACGATGTCTATGGCATGCTCTGGGTTGCTGCAAGACTTGCTAAGTTAACACAACCAACAGAAGCTGTTAACTTTGATGTTGTAAGATACAGCAATATGAAAGGCTCTCATAAAAATAATAAAAACATTATTACCTTGGGGACAAAAACCAGAAACAAACTCATTAAGGATGTAGACCCTGAACTTAACCTGATATTTGGCGAAGATCAGTTTAAAATACTTAAACAAGATAAAATAGATGCTATTTCAGAATTACGTAATGAACCAAATCAGGGAATAATAGAACAAATGCTTTCTCCCTGGAATACAAACAGAGTCTTAATGGTTGTTTACGGCGAAGACGATAAAGGTCTACTCAACGCTATCAGTGCTTTTAGTGATACTAACAAGTTTAAAAATATCGAAAGAGGCAATATAGTTGCAGTATCAGAAACAGTTCAGTCAATAACAACCCTTAGAAAAGACCAGGCCAAACAACTCTATGGCGAACAGGCCAAAAGAAAAGCAGCTACAGCTGAATTCTGGTGGAACCTGTTTAAAATATTCCTCATGGTGGTTGGCACACTGGCAATTATAAGGATTATCTTTGGTGCCTTCCTGAGAGGTGCTGCCGGACAACGCTAAAACCAGGTATTATACCTGCTAAATATAAACCTGAAAAAGAGGTGGTATTCTTGCCACCTCTTTTAAACTGATATTTTTAATCTTTCAGCTAACTTTTAGAATATTCTGCATCAATAACATCTTCATCAGAAGAAGAATCACTGCCTGAAGATTCTTCTGACTCTCCACCAGAACCGGGAGGAGGAGTTTCTGCCTGCGAAGCCTGCTGATAAGCTGCACTTGATATTGCATAAATAGTCTGTTGAAGTTCTTCTGTATGCTTTTTAATAGTATCAATTGGTGCATTCTCTTTCAAAGACTTTGCAAGCTCGTCTTTTTGAGATTCAAGTTTAGATTTATCAGAGTCAGAAATCTTACCTTCAAAGTCTATAACCATTCTTTCAGCTCTGTTAACAAGACTATCAGCATTATTTCTGATTTCTACTTCTTCTTTCTTGCGCTTATCTTCAGCAGCGTTGGCATCAGCTTCTTTCATCATGCGTTCAATTTCATCCTGTGAGAGGTTTGTTGAAGCAGTAATAGTAATCTTTTGCTCTTTATTTGTTGCTTTATCCTTAGCAGATACGTTAACAATACCGTTAGCATCTATATCAAAGGATACTTCAACCTGCGGAACCCCTCTCGGTGCTGGCGGAATACCATCCAGCCTGAACATACCGAGAGACTTATTATCTTTAGACATAGGTCTTTCGCCCTGCAAGACATGAATATCTACAGCGGTCTGATTGTTTTCAGCTGTTGAGAATACCTGACTCTTGCTCACAGGAATAGTTGTATTTCTAGGAACCAGAGGTGTCATAACCCCACCAAGGGTTTCAATGCCAAGTGTTAATGGAGTAACGTCGAGCAATACTATATCTTTGACTTCGCCACCCAGAACACCTGCTTGAATAGCCGCTCCTATTGCTACAACTTCATCCGGATTAACACTCTGATTGGGTTCTTTATTAGTCATTTCTTTAACAAGCTTCTGAACAGCTGGCATTCTGGTAGAACCACCGACTAAAACAACCTCATCAATCTCACCAGGCTTGAGTTTGGCATCAGAAATAGCCTGCTCAATAGGCTTTCTACATCTTTCTACAAGATCCCGTGTGAGGTCTTCATATTTTGCCCTGGTTAATGCTATTTCAAGGTGTTTAGGTCCATTGGCATCCGCTGTTATAAACGGAAGACTAATATTAGCTTCAATCATTCCTGAAAGCTCGCATTTTGCTTTTTCAGCAGCTTCTTTAAGTCTCTGCATAGCCTGTTTATCTTTACGCAGGTCTATACCTTCCTGTTTTTTAAATTCATCAGCCAGCCAGTCAATAACTTTTTCATCAAAATCATCACCACCAAGGCGGGTATCACCGCTTGTGGATAAAACTTCAAAAAGCCCATCACCAACATCCAGAATGCTAACGTCAAAAGTACCGCCACCAAGATCAAACACAAGTACTTTTTCATTGGTTTTCTTGTCAAACCCATAAGCCAGTGCTGCAGCTGTTGGTTCGTTAATTATCCTCAGGACGTCAAGGCCTGCTATTTTTCCTGCATTTTTTGTAGCCTGACGCTGACTATCATTAAAATAAGCCGGAACAGTTATAACAGCAGAAGTTACCTTTTCTCCAAGATATTTTGATGCATCATCAGCCAGCTTTCTTAATATCATTGATGATATTTCTTCTGGTGTATGGTCTTTGCCGTCAATATTAAACTTTATATCAGTCCCCATTTCACGCTTGACAGAAATAACTGTGCGATCAGGGTTAAGAATTGCCTGACGCTTGGCTAGTTGCCCAACAAGCCTTTCGCCTGAAGACTTTGAAAAGCCTACTATTGACGGTGTTGTTCTTGCACCTTCTGCATTAGCAATTACAGTAGGCTTTCCACCTTCCATAACAGCTACAACAGAGTTTGTAGTTCCTAAATCAATTCCAATTGTCTTAGCCATATAAATTCTCCATATACAGTTTTCGAGTAGTTACTGATAAATGAATTATTTTAGATAGTTTTTTCTTTTTTAATCATATCAATAGAAATAAAAATTAAATTATTTCTAAAGAAAAAATTAACTTTTTAGAGATTATCTCTTAATTTAGATCAATAATCTCTGATTATAATCAACGTCATAATAATCAGATTTCGGAAAAACCCACTGGAGACTTTTAGATTTGTTTAATTTTTTATGTCTTTTAGTATAATTACGGAATTTCTGATTACAGAAAAAACAGACACCAATTTCTTTAACCTGAGAACATACAAGTTATTCAGAGACACCAGGAGAGGTTTTTAATTTTATATTTTGAGTATTTATAAAAAAGCAGTTATTGTTTCAGATTCAATTTTTAAATAAGATTCTTTCTTTTGTTAATAATGTTTATTATAATTAAATACACAGGGAGTTAGTTGAACATGGAACATACTCATTCATTAATTATATCGTTAATTATAACCCTGATATTCTGGGGGTTTTATTATTCCTATTGTAAATTCACGTTTCAAAACGATGAAGATGACTTTGACTAGGTTTTAAGGTCTTCAAGTTTTTCTGCCATTTCAGGATCAAGAACACGTAACAATTCTACTTCACTTTGAAATTCAACTTTCTGGTTTAGTTCCAGATAAATAATGCCCAGTTCATAATGCAACTCAGGATAATTTGGGTTAATTCTCAGGCCATCTTCAAGTGTTTCAATAGCTTTATCGTGGCTTCCCTGTTTAACGTAAGATTGAGCAAGCTTAACGTATAAATCAAGATCTTTAGGTGCAAGATCAATAGCTTTTTTAAAGTTTTGCTGGGCTTTATTCTGGTCTCCTTTTTGATAAAGGATGAGACCAATATCCTTATAAAGCTTTGGATCAATATTTTGAACAGATAAAGATTTTCTTAGATATGAAAGAGCTTTATCCAGATGATTATTGTCTTTATAAATCTGTGCTATGACATAGAGGCAATCTATATCATTGGGCATATTTTCAATTGCTTTTTGAAAAATAACTTCTGCTTCATCAAATTTTTTTTGTTTGATAAGCAATTCACCAAGATGTGTATAAGCATTTAAAAACGTTGAATCTATTTCAAGGGCTTTTTGAAAAGCTTCAATGGCCTCATTAATCATTCCCTCTGTTTTATAGGCTTTTGCAAGCAGAAAATGAGCTTCTCTTCTATGAGAATTTTGTGCTACAAGGTCTTTGAGCTTTTGTAATTTTTCATTCATCTGTCGTTAAATACCGTTTAATGATTCTATCACTGTAAAGATTATATCGAGTGATTATAGATGATGCAAAAATATTTTAATAACCTATAAAAAATCCTACCACAAAACCATTATACAAAAAAAAGAGTAAGATAAATTATTACTGTCTGGTTAAATTTTTTCTGAGGGTTAGGTTTTTGGGCCTGCAGGCCCAAAAACCTAACCAGACAGTTTTCTTCACTGATCCCTGATTAATAAAATTTGCCAGATTCTTTAATTTAACTTCCTGTAAAATTTTCTAATTCAAAACAAAGATTATGACAGGCTTTATATGTCTAAATAAAATTTTTTACCGGACACCAGTGACAGGAAATGTAAAAACTGCCTGAGGGATCCCAAAAAAAGAAAGCCTTTTTTGACAAAGGCTTACTGTGGGTACAGAATCTGTTGGCTAAAAACAGAGCTTCTTTAACTAATATTAAGTATAATTTAATTTAAAATTTATTTTACATAATATTAGCACTAACAAGAAAATTTGTGAATCAAATAATTAAATTGTTATAAATTGTTACGTAAATTTCTATTAAGATCATGCAAGCGGTTTTATTGCTAATAATAGAGTTATTTTTTTTAGATAATATGTCATATCTTTAATTGAATAGTTATTTATTTGTTAATTTATATACAGGGGTAGATTTTTTAAAACGATAAACTATTAAACACTTTGCAGTATAACCCTAAAGAGCTAATTTAAATTAAGCTAATACAGCTAAAAGTATAATTGAAAGATTTTGTTTTTCTTTTTACATTCAATTGAAGTATTTTAGTTCTTTCAAATATAAAATAATAATTTAAGTACAATAATTATATTTTAATAAAATATAAATGTAGTTTTTTAAGTTCTATATATTTTTTATTTGTTTATAAATTATTCAGGTTTGTTTTAGTGCAACAAAAACATTATTTATGAACTTTTCTGGCTATCAAAAGGCCTGTATTGCTTTCTGTAAATTGCATAACTATTTTTAACCTTCTGAAGCGTAATTTTACGGTGTTTTATTATGTAATTGCAGGTTAAAATAAAGAATAGAGAAGAGTGTATGGTTTTTTTAACAACTAATATATATGTCGTCATCTTAACAAGCAAAAAAATTGTTACATTTATAACTATCTAAAAATACCTGAATGAAATTTTAATAATAGCTTTTCAAGCGTATTTAAAAGTATCTTCATAACATTATCAAATTATTTTACTTAATATATAAGCTTATATACTGGCAAAAGATCGTGGGGTTGTTTGATAATAATAATATTCAGATACTGCAATATAACCAGATTTTCTTAACTTTTTTTAATATTATTTAAAATGTTGATTAACATCTTAATAGCATAGATAATTTAATATGACAGTTTAATAACCATTATGGAACAAATCAAACTAAAGCACCGTCAAAAAAAATAATCTTTTCAAAAGGAGATTTCTTTATGAATAAAGCAAAAATCAATAATTTTTATATTGTATTTTTAGCATTAGCCTTAAGTTCGGCTTCTGCTCTAGCCCAAAACTATAACTATCAAACATATCCGCCAAACAATAGTGGTGGATATTACAATACACAGGGCCAGAACTACGATCAGGATTATTATAACGACAACAAAAGCTATAACCAGAACTATTATCAGGATAACCAGGGTTATAACCAGAACTATAGTCAGAACTATGGTCAAAACTATAACCAGAGGCCTAACCTTCCTCCACTTCAAGGAAGAGTAGTTGTAGCACCTGCAGGAACCAGTTTGAGCGTTAGAAATACAACAGCCCTGAGTAGTGCCGTCAATAACGTAGGAGATCAGGTTAGAACGAGGCTTTCTAGCGATCTATATGCCGGGGGAGGTCTCGTATTACCGGCAGGAAGTATTATAGAAGGGCAAATAACTCAACTTGAAAGCGCAGGAAGAACCGGTAAAAATGGTATTATAGGAGTACGCTTTACCAATGCTATAACTCCTAATGGCCAGAGAGTACCTATATCTGCCAGACTTGCAACACAGGATGGTTCCGGTCTTATTAGAGGCGGAACTACCAAAGGCAGAGTGGCTAAAAGCGCTCTAAGCGGTGCAGTAGGTGCTGGTATTGGCGCTGCCCTGGGTACTGCTCTTGCACCTGCTGCCGGCGGACGAGTCGGAAAAGGTGCTGTCTATGGTACAGCCATTGGTGGTGGTGCAGGGCTGCTTTCAAACGTTGTTAGAAAAGGAAACGAAGCTGAACTGCCTACAGGAACAGAACTTCAAATTGTTCTTGATCAACCTTTAACTGTTCAGGGACAATCACAACAGGGCAACTATCAGAATTATGGTGGCAACTATAATGATAATAACTACTATGGTGGTTATTAATACTTATTGCCTTGTTCTTTATTGTTTATTACTAATCTGAAACCCAGGAAGGCAAAATTAAACGTGAGTTATAATGGTGAAAACAATCTATCTGGTTCAGTAGCAAGTGCTACAGCACTGAGAAGACCTATCCACGAGATTTCACTTAAAAAATCGTTGCTTATATCTACAGGTATGCACTTTGCTACCCCACTTTTGCTATGGCTTATCGTATTTTTACTGGCACTACTTGGTATATCATTACTTATATTTGAACCACCAAAGCCTAAAGTCAGAGATATAGAATTTAAAATTGTACAGGCTCCTGAACAGAAGCCTTTAACAGATACAAAAAATAGGGCTGAAAGAGATACAAGGGCTGGCGGTAAACATGATCCAACAAAACCTGAAAGTGAACCGCAACCCAAGGCTGCTTCAAGTCCTCAACCGGCGGCACAGCCTCAACCAAAACCACAGCCAAAGGCTCAACCTAAACCCCAACCACAGCCAAAGGCTCAACCCAAACCTCAGCCTAAACCCCAACCGCAACCAAAAGCTCAACAACCACCTCAACCGCAACCACAACAGCAACCGCCAATGCCAGTACCACCCAAATTAAAATCACCTACACCTAAAGCACCACCAAACCCGCTTGCACCACCAGTTAAGATTGCCTCTGCTCCAGTGGCATCAGGGCCTTCTACAAGTGTTGGCCCGGTAACCTCCAGCAGTACAAGCTCATCTGGCTCTGGCAGTAGTGGACCTGCACCTGTAACCCTTAATTCTCCATCTGTGGCATCATCAAGCGGAGGAGGTGGCTACCCTGGAACAAGCGGCAGCCCATCATCAGGCAGTAGTAGCTACGGAAGTGGGAACCCGGGTAACCCAAGTGCTGGCAACCCAAGTGGAGCACCCGGTATAAATGCCAGAAAAGATCCTGATTTTGGGCCATATATGTCTGAATTGCAGCGAAGAATTAAACGCAACTGGCAACCTCCCAGAAGAAACCAGAGCAAACGAGTTATATTACTCTTTACCGTTGCGAAAGACGGAAGACTGCTTAACTTAAGGGTCTATAAAACATCAGGTGAGCCTGATACCGACAAAGCAGCTATTTCTGCTGTTCAGTTATCTGCTCCATTTAAGCCACTACCTAATGAATTTTCAGGGTCATCTATTGATATACAGTTTGCGTTTGATTATAACGTCTTTGGAGTAGGAGGGAGGTCTTTTTAAAAGCAACAGGGTTTATAATTCACGTAAAATTATTTATATCTGTTGATGAAAAATTAAGCTATTAAATTATTTGTGAAGTATAATGGTGCAAATACACAAGTCGATAGTGAAGAGGAATTTTTATGGAACTACTTATTCATTCAATAAAACTGGATTGGCCGGTATTATTTCCAATATTTATTTGCTCAATACTGGTTGTAGCCGTTGCAATTAACCGGTTCTCATTCTACAAACGTAATAAAAGAGATGTTGACCAGTTTATCAGAAGACTTCAAAGAGAACTCCATAGAGGTAATCTTGAAGGCGCACAAAATCTTAGTGCACAACTGGGAGGCATTATCGGAGCCGTTGCAGAAGAAGGCGTTAGAGTTCTTGCAGAACAGAAAAACGACTTTGCCTCTTCTTTTGATATAACAACAAGCCTGGCTTCAAGAAAACTTGAAAAGCACCTCAGCATACTTGGAACGATCGGAGCCGTTGCACCATTTCTGGGATTATTTGGTACAGTTGTTAGAATTCTCTATACCTTCCAGGACCTTGCAATGCAGGGTAACCAATCAGCCGCCGTTGCTATGGGTATTGGTTCTGCACTTATTGCTACTGCCTTTGGTCTTGGTGTAGCTATTGTTGCTGTTATACTCTTTAACTCTTTTCAGTCTGTAGTCAGGCGATATGAAGATGATTTTCAGCTGTTAAAGCTTTTATTCCTTAGTTTTGCTACTGATTCAGCACCTCAATCAGCTCCTCAGCCTCAAGGTAAGGCCTATGGTGGCACTCCTAACCAGCAATATAGTGGTTTCCCTCAAGAAAAGAACAGGATATAATCAACAATGGCTTTTAAATCAGGAACCAATGAAACATTCAGTGAAATAAATATTACACCTTTGACAGATATATTTCTGGTATTACTCATCATTATGATGGTTATTGCACCAACGTTTCAAAATATCGATCAAAACATTGAGATTCCTGAAATTAATAGCGGCCTTAATGTTGAAGCAAAAGATGTTGAGGTAGCCATAACCAAAGAAGGCCAGGTTTTTGTTAATAAAGTGCCTACTACCGAAGCTAATCTTGTTTCTACACTGGTAAGTTTTAAAGAAAAAACCGAAGAGAAATCTGTTGTGGTAAGAGCAGACAAAGAAACAAAAAACAAAGATGTACTTGCAGTAATGAAAGCAGCACAACAGGCAGGGTTTGAAAAGCTGACTATCGCAGGTGAACCTCTATCCAAGAAGCAACAGCAAACCCTTGAAGAAGAAACACGTCCGGCAATTAGTGCACCCGCAGAAGGCAGTTAGTATTTATGGCAATCAAAGATACATTTAATGAAATTAATATTACTCCCTTGACAGATATATTCCTGGTCTTGCTAATTATTATGATGGTAATAGCACCATTACTTGATCAGCAGGGGTTAAATCTCGCTATACCTGAAATTGGTGCACCTCCTGACGATAAAAAAGAGTTTAAAGTTATAAATATTGAGATTCTAGAAACAGGTGACATCAATATTGAAGGCAAAAAAGTAGATAAGGGCAGCCTGGTCTATACTCTGCAAGACCTGAGCAAAGAAAAGAAAGATGGGTTGATTATTCAAGCAGATGCCAATGCTATTCACAGAGATGTCGTATTTGTTATGGATACTGCCAGAACCGCAGGCATTGAAAATGTTTCTATAATGCAGAGAAATCAAGGTGAAGGCTAAGTTAAATATTAAAAACAAAAGAAAAGTGCTTTTTTTCAAGCACTTTTTTAGCCAACAGGTTCTCGCCTTTAAAATAAAGCCTTTTATTTATCTTATGTAATTATTTTAACACCATTCAAATAAATTTTTATCAGAAAAACTATCATTAGACTGAAGTATTCGTTCTTTTGAACTAGGTATTATTAAGAAATGTAAAGTTATTTTAAGTTATATTAATCGTGTTTGGGTTTATCCAGAGTACTTATAGAGTTATTAATAGCCAATAGAGTTCTTTCAATACTGGCTTTTGTGAGCCCGGCACTAAGACAAATTCTTATTCGGCTTGTTTTTACTGTGGGTGGTCTTATTGCACTTACCAGTATGTGGTGTTTTTCAAACATTTCTTTATAAAAAAGCATTGTATTATCAACATTACCGGTATTCAGGCAAAAAATTGCTGAATCAGTGGGTATTAATGAAAGGGCTGTTCTTTTTTCCAGTTCAATGATTCTGGATTTAAAATAATCAATATGCTTTTTTAATAACTCTCTTGAGGATCTGTCTTCTTTTACAATCTCCATTGCTTTAATAATAGCCCCTGCTATTGCAGGTGATGGCGCTGTGGAGTAAATAAAACCTCTTGAATTATGTCTAAGATAGTCAATTAGCAGTTTGGAACCAGCAATATATCCCCCTTCGATACCTATAGCTTTGCTGAAAGTGCCCATTTGGATGTCAATATTTTTTGATAGAGAAAGTTCTTCTGCCAAGCCTGCACCTGTTTTTCCGTATATTCCTGTAGCATGGGCTTCGTCTACCATAATAATACACTTATATTTATTTTTTAGCTCTATTAGTTTTACAAGATCAGCCCTATCACCATCCATACTAAAAATAGTATCTGTTATAATCAGGGCCCTGTTATATTTTTGCCTGTGCTGTTTAAGCAATTCTTCTAATTCTGGTGTATTATTATGTTTATAAATAAATTTTTGAGCACCTGAGAGTCTTATTCCATCTATAATGCTTGCATGGTTTAATTCATCAGAAAAAATGACATCCTGTTTGCCAGCAAGAGCTGATATTGTAGAAACATTAGTAATAAAACCGCAGGACATAAACATAGCTGATTCAGTTGACTTAAAATTAGATATGGTTCTTTCTAGTTTGTCATGTAGAGGTGTTGTACCGGTGATAAGCCTTGATCCAGTTGAGCCTGTTCCGTATTTATTTATGGCATTGATAGCTGCTTCCTTTATTTCAGGATGCTCAGCATAGTTAAGATAATTATTAGAAGCTAAATTCAGATAAAATTTACCATTTATTTTTACCTCAAGGGCAGCAGGATAGTCTAAAACTTTTATTTCTCTATAAAGACCCTGTTTTTTTATGGTATCAAGCTCTTTATTTAATATTTCATCAAGTTTCATTATGGTTTTCCATGTTTAAATACTTTGCAGCTATTGATATTACATCATTATAAGATATGTTTTTCAGGCATTCAATGTTACATCCAGATTTTTTATGAAGGTTGCAAGGCCTGCAAGTCACAGTAGAGGTTATTATATTGCTTTTATTGTTATATGGAGACCATTTTTTTTCATTTGTAGGCCCAAAAATGCCAATGGTTGGGCTATTTACAGAAGCAGAAAGATGCAAAATGCCAGAATCGACTCCTATAACCAGGTTCATTCTTTTGATTAGTTCAACTGATTCAAGAATGGTAGTTTTGCCCATAAAGCTTATTACAGGGTGTTTAAGGGGTTCTGATAGGTTTCTGAAAATCTGTTCATAAGCACCGGCATCTTTTTCTATGCCTGTAATATAGATCTGGCAATCATATTGATTGACCAGTATTTCTATAATCTTTGCAAAACAAACAGGCGACCACATTTTATCAGGGTTAGATGCACTTGCATTAATTAAAACCTTTTTTGTATTGCTGACAGGTTCTTTTTCAAGAAGGGTATTAATATTATTAATTTCCTCTTTTGTTGTCCAAGCTTCAAGATAGTAATCTTTTACCGGTATATTAACTTCATTTAAAAGATCAAGAAAACACTCTGATTCATGCTTGGTTATATCGTAATTGACTTTGTGGGTTAATAATAGTCCTCGATATTCTGTATCAAAGCCTGCTCTTATTTTTGAACCAGAAAAGTAAGCCATTAGTGCACTTGAAAGAGATCTCTTTAATACAAATGCCATATCATATCTTTCTTTTCGGAGTAAAAATATGTGTTTAATCAAATTAATGAGCTTTGATGATCTTTCTCCTTTGGGTATTGACCAGTCTTCAAAGTTTATCAAATTATTTATATATGGACAATGTTTGAGAAAGCTGCCAGAAACTTTTTCTACCAGTACATCGATTTTTGCATAAGGATACTGGTAATGCAGATTCCTTAAAAAGGGCACAGTAAGAACAGTATCACCAATAAAACGATACCTGATAACCAGTATCTTTTTAGGTATTGTTTCATTATTTGTCATAAAAACCTGTTTTTTCTAATATTTCAGGAATATTAATCTCCATCTTAATGTTTAACGTGTATACTGGCAGATTGATTAGTGAAAAAAATTGACGTATCTTAAAAGCATCTTTTTGTGTTGTTATTAGTGCCTTTGATTCATTATTATTTGAAATATTGAGTATATGCAAAATATCATTTTTTGTGTAGTTATGGTGATCTTTAAACGCAATAGTATCCAAAATGTGAGAATTGTGCTTGCTTACCATCTTAAAAAAGCTTTCAGGGTGTGCGATACCAGCAAATGCTGTAACCGGAGAAAATGGAACAGATAGCGTTTTCTCACCTGTTTGAATATTTTCAAAACCATCAAAAACCATACTGGCAGTAAAAACAGGTATCGATGAATTTGTAACTTCATCTGGTAGTGGTTTTATATTGGAACAATCAGTATTTTTGTCTACTAATATTATTGCATCAGCTCTCTTGATTTCAGAAAGAGGCTCTCTCAGCGGTCCTAAAGGTAAAACTCTGTTATTGCCTGTTAGCTTTATTCTATCGATAAGGAGAAGGTTCAAATCTCTTTCAAGACGTAAATGCTGAAAGCCGTCATCAAGAATAAGCAAGTTACAGGCGTATTTGTCAGTAGCTAACTTAGCTAATTCCTTTCTATTATTGCCTGTCAGTATTGTAACGTTATCCAGAATGTTTGCCATAAGAAATGGTTCATCACCACATTCATCTGGAGAATTAGCTATAAGCTTATTAGCGATTCTGGCAACTGAAACTGTCTTTTTATTGCTAGTCTTTTTACCATATCCTCTGCTTAAAATACAGGGGTTATAGCCGTCAATATCTGTAAAGTATCTTGCAAATTCTATTGCTATAGGCGTTTTGCCTGTTCCCCCAGTGGTTAAATTACCTATACTAATAGTTTTGCAACGACTGAGCTCTGTTTTTAGTTTATTTGACCTGTACATATAGAGCCTGATTTTAGTTATAAGCAAATATACCAGTGATAACGGATATAAAACAATATATATTCCTTTTTCTAAAAAGGAATACTTACTTTTATAGTGATATTCAGTCAAATATTGCTTCATTTTATGGTATATATCCAGAGGGTTTAGCTTTCTGAATGCTAAACCCTCTTTTGAAAGCTATATTGTTTCTGTAAAACATATTTTCTTAAGCTCACTAATGCCATGCGTTGGGTTTAGAGACTTGGGACAGGCTTCAACACAGTTAAAAATAGTATGACATCTGAACATGCCATTTTTGTCGTTAATAATTTCAAGCCTTTCATGTAATCCATCGTCTCTGGTATCAAAAGCAAACCTGAACGCTTTATACAGGGCTGCAGGTCCCAGGTAATCATTGTTATACCAGTATGATGGGCAACTAGACGTACAGGAACCACATAATATACACATAACAGCCTCATCTATCTTGTTGCGATCTTCAGCAGACTGAGGTATTTCTTTATCGTCAAGTGGCCTGTTAACAATCAGCCAGGGCTTTATAGCCTCTATTTTCTCATAAAAATGATCCATATCAACGACAAGATCTCTTATAACAGGAAATGATTTAAGTGGTTCAATTATTATTTCAGAAGATTTAAGGTCTTTAACCTGTGTTTTACAGGCAAGGCGGTTAACCTTATTTATTGTCATTGCACATGATCCGCAAATAGCACTTCTACAGGATCTCCTATAGGTTAGAGTGCCGTCTATATACCACTTTATATGGTTAAGATAGTCTAAGACTGTCCACCCTTCTTCAAGGTCAAGTTTAAATTCTTCAAAAGTTCCGTTTCTGTCTTTTAGTGGGTTATATCTGTATATTTTAAATGTTATTTGATCTGCCATTTTTGATTTCTCCTGGTTTAATATTTTCTTTCCTGTGGTTGAAACGCTGTAATAACAACAGTTTTAAATTCTATACGTGGATCTCCAGAGTCCTGGTTGTAATAAAACGTGTGCTTAAGCCAGTTTTCATCATCTCTTTTAGAAAAATCTGTTCTAAAATGAGACCCTCTGGATTCTTGCCTTAGCAAAGCACCCTGTGCTATTACCTCAGAAAACAGCAGAAGATTTTGAAGCTCAACAGCTTCCATAAGTTCAGTATTATAGATATTGCCCTTGTCTTGAATGGAAATATGCCGGGCTTTTTCTTTAAGCTCTTTAATAATGTTAACCTGCTTTTGCAGCTTTTCAGCCTCACGGAAAACACCGCAATTTTCCATCATACTTTCCTGAAGTTCATTGCGGATACTGGCAACTTTTTCACTGCCCTGGCTTGAATGGATATTTTTTAATCTGTCAACTGTTTTCTGTTCTGGGTTTTCTGGCAGTTTAACATACTCAATTCCACTGTCAAGCTGTTTTAATATTTCTTTGCCGACTCTGGAGCCATAATAAACCGCATCCAGCAAAGAATTACCACCCAGCCTGTTAGCACCATGTACAGATACACAGGCACATTCACCGGCTGCAAAGAGCCCATGTACTGGTGTATCATTTACATCCCAGATGACCTGACCATCTATATTGGTTGGTATACCGCCCATAGAATAATGACAGGTTGGCTGGATTGGTATAGGTGCATCAATACAATCAACTCCTACGAAATCTATTGCCAGTTCTCTAATCTGGCTTAGGCGTTCAAGAATAAGGTCTTTCCCAAGGTGCCTGAGGTCAAGGTGTACATAATCTTTTCCGTCTATACCTCTTCCTTCGAGGATTTCAGTTGTGATAGCCCTTGATACAACGTCTCTCGGGGCAATTTCCATTGAATTAGGTGCATAATTCTTCATAAAGCGTTCCCCATCCTTGTTGATGAGGTAACCACCTTCTCCCCGGGCACCTTCTGTAACAAGAACACCCTGCTGGTAAAGCCCTGTCGGATGAAATTGTACAAATTCCATATCTTCAACAGGTATACCGTTATTATACACCAGAGATAGCCCATCACCAGTATTAGCATGAGCATTAGATGTTATTTTATAAGCTCTACCGTAGCCACCGGTAGCTATTACTACCATTTTAGCGTGTAATACATGAATTGTGCCTGTTGTAAGTTCATATGCAATTACTCCACAACACTTTCCGTCATTGAGAATCAGGTCTAATACCTGAAATTCAGAATAAAAACAGACTTTATTTTTTACGCACTGTTCCCACAGGGTATGCAGTATAACATGACCTGTATAATCTGCTGCATAGCAGGTTCTTTTTCTACCCTGACCGCCGAAAGGTCTTTGAGCAATCTTTCCGTCTTCCAGGCGAGAAAAAAGAACTCCTAAATGTTCAAGTTCTATGACTTCTTCGGGTGCTTCTCTGGTCATAAGTTCAGCTGCATTTTGATCAGCGAGATAGTCTGATCCTTTTACAGTGTCAAAAAAGTGAATTTCAGGTGTATCATCGGTTTCTACATTACCCAGTGCAGCATTAATGCCACCCTGTGCTGCTCCTGAGTGTGATCTTGTCGGGAATATTTTTGACAGAACAGCTGTTTTATATTTTTTGCTGGTATGTAGAGCAGCACGCATACCTGCAAGGCCTGCCCCTACAACCACTACATCAAATCCGTGTTTCATAAATCCTCTCCTAGACGTTTACAGATAAAATTGTTATTGTTCCAAAGATTACAATGTATGCCATAATTGCCATTGCAACACTATAAATAGTAACCTTGAGTATGGCACTTATCTTGTAATCTGATACAACAGCCAAAACGCCCATTATGCCGTGATAAGCAGCCAGGTAAAGAAACGATAAATCAAAAAATTTCCAGACAGGGTTGGCCAGTCTTTCCATAACCATATCGTATGTTACGTAGGGGTGGCCGTGAAAGTGGCTAATGACAAAGTGTGTAATAAGCATGCAAATTAGCAGCATGCCTGTCCAGCGCTGAAAAAACCAGTGCTTTATGCCACCTGATTTTGCTGATCCGTTATATTTAATATTGGTAGTCATTTGCTGGTTCCTCTTTACAATTAGTGACTTATAAGTAGAAAATAAGCACCGATTAGGGTTAATACAGTGCTGATTCCAAATGATATCCAGAATAATACTTTTTGGTTTGCGTTACCCCAGACATAATCTACTAATACAATCCTGAAGCCATTGATAGAATGGTATAATATGGCTGCCATTAAACCTACTTCTGCTAATTTAAAAATAGGTTGGGCTAGAAATGCCATTAAAGCATCAAATTTTTCAGGGCTTTCAGCTATGTAATGTACTACCCAGATGTGTAATGAAAGGTAAAAGATTAAAACCAGGCCTGAAATTCTATGAAATAGCCAGGCTATTGTTCCCACGTGTAGCTTGTAATCAAACAATTATAAACCCTCCAGGCTCTTTCTATACTCTGGCAATTATGCCTTTAAAAATAAAGTCATCATTTATGATATGACTTCAAAGCTTTAAAGTAAAATAAAAAATTTATTTTTTTTAGATTTATTTTTATAAACTGGCAAGATTCCTATTATTACTGACTTTTATTGAAATAACAGGACAATCACATAGAAAAGACTAATGCATAACTATAACAATAGATTTTTTGTTTTCGATTTTCAAAAATTTTAAAAGTGAAGATATGGGTTGAACGAGCCGATTGGCCTGGGCTTTCAAAGCAGGTATACGAAGCCAGCAAGCCAGTTGTGAAAAGTTTTTGCTTCTTTTTTCAAAAAGAAGAGACCTCATGCCTTCCTTTAGGGTGGGCGGGATTTGGGCTTGAAAATCGAAAACTTTTTAAGTTATACACTGATCTATAGAAGCAATAAAACCTCTGATAAGGGTTGTAATTAAGTGTTATTAATTTTTTATTGTAAAGTATTAGTTATGTTTTGTTATATCTGTATTGTGTAAATTCAATTTAACAAAGGCTTTACAGGATGTTGTATCTGTAAAGCCCTATTATAAAGCACGGCAGATATATTAATGTATTTGTTGAGTATGCAACATGAACATGCAGGGTTAGATAAAAAATCACCCCTGAATTTCTCGATTTTCACCATGGTGGATTATAGAAAACCCTTAAAAAATGCTTTAAGATGGTATTATCAAAAAAGGAACTGAGAAAGAGAAACTTTTTACAATTATTGTTAACACACAAGAGATATTGCAAGTTTCACATAATTCCCTTCAGCGATGAAGGGTTGTTTTTTTCGAATAATTAAGCACTGCTTAACGAAAATTCTATAATTAACGCAAGAAATAAAGTTACATTGCTAATAAAGACCACTTTTTACCTAATGCATGATTATTTTATGCGTTTACTATATCGTTAGAGCAAAGCTATAGTTACCAGTTTTCAGTTTTTATGCGATGAGGTCAAGCATTTCTGGTTTGTGAGAAAGACTTGCAATCTCTGCTTTGAGTTCTTCTGGCACTTTGCGGAGGTCTTTGCCTTCGACAAATTTGTTATATTCGTTTTCAATGATAGGTAAAATATCTTTAAATGAGACATTTGGATTTGATAGAAAACCTGTAGCGTTATCGTGTCCGCCACCTTTGACAAGACCTGCATTATTAAGTGCATCTACTACTTGCTTGGCCAGCTTGTGTGTCATGACATGCCCTGGTACTGAAGCTTCTCCGGCAAGACCATTGACACCATATGAGCGCAGGCTGCCGCTGATCTTGTTTCCGAAGCTTGAATTCAAGAGCATTATGAACCCGACATCTTTATCGAGAACAATTTTCTCTTCAACACGTTTTTTGACCTCTCTATAGATGTCATACCACTGGAATCTGGTATTATTATTGTTGAGTTTATTGGCCATCTTAGCCATATCATAAAAGAAACTTCTCTTATCGATGTGTATATAGGCAAAATGGTCATCTTCTGATGCTGCTTTTATGTCAAGTCCTTTATATTCTCTTTTGCCGTCAATGACTTCATCAATAATGGTGCTTACTTTATCAGGTAATGTTATTCTTGTCAGGCCAGTCATATCTATTTTAGATTTTTTAACACCACTATTATTTAGCAGCCAGTTAAATATATGCCTTGTAGTACTTTCAAATTTCCCTTCTGGTGCCTGAACCTTTTTGCTAGATAGCCTGGAAAGCTTAATATTATCGGCATTACCCTTTTCTGTAAATAGCCCACCAACATCATCAATGATTCCACCGGCAATGCTGAGTCTGTATCCCGGGTAGAACGCAGGGTTATAACCTGGTATATCTCTTTTCTTGCTTTCATCAGCAATTTCTTTATCAAGCCCACCAACCATTTCAGCGGCTGATGCCCTTTCTTCTCTCCAGTAGAGTATATTTTCTTTTTTTGCCCCTCTTTCAATTAGCTCTGATTCCCATTTTTCTTGATTGGTTGGGCCAGTCAGGTTATCTGTGTGGTGGTCTATAATAATAATTTGCTTTGCTGAAGCCAGTTGATTGAGAACAGCATCAGAGGTTAAGCTGGGTTCAGCAGTATCTGCTATTATTCCAAGGTCAGGGTTTTCCAGAGTATTGTGTTCAGGCTTTTGGATGTACTCATTGGCATAGATACCCTTTTGAGGAGAGGGCATTTTCTCAAATCTTAAATGGGGAGCACTATCTATTGTAGAAAAGACTTCAACGCCCATACGCTCAAGTATGGCTGAAATACCCAGGTTGCTTCCATAGGCATCGCCATCTGGCCTTGAATGTGCTGCTACAACGGCTGTTTTGTTTCGAGAATCTGTTAAGATATCCAGAATCTTTTCTTCTGTCGGGCTAACATTTTTTGACCAGCCAAAAGTAATATTTTGAGATGCTTTGCGATTAAATAATACATTTGCAAGCTGACCTCTGAATGTATTTCTATCAATAGAGTCTTTTTTAGCTTTTGCCGGTAAAGGTTTTGATACTCCCATATACGGGTTTAAGCCAACTTTAGTAAGCATATAATTATTCTCCCCCCAATATTTAATAAATTAAACTATCCCCTCAAAATAAAAGGTTAAAAAGCTTGATAATATTAGCATTTTTAAAAATTATCTCTCTTTACCCCCTGAATGCAATAATTTTAAGCAATTAAAAACGATATCCCCAATTGTTATGAGTATAGCATAAAGGTATTATTTTTGCATTTAATAATTTATTCTTTAATATCCTTTAAAACAGGGTGTTATGGTCTGTAAAAAGCTGTAATATCAAGTATATCAAACCTAACAGTTTGATGTTAACAGATAACTTACGATATGAAGGTCAGTTGGCTGGCCAAATTTTTCTATATATGTTTCGACAAAATTCTTCATAATGGTTTTAATATCTGTATGTTCATTTCCCGGTATACCGCCTGTGCCTACAGTATTTAACATGGCTTCCCGTGCGCTGGTATAGGCGTTAAAACCTGCTGATTTAGCTTTATTAGCGCAACTGCCTTTTGCACCGTCACATAAAACGCCACATGTGCTTGATATCATGTTTTTCATAGAATTAAGAACAACATCTGTAATTATAAGACTATTGTTGTTACAATTTAATTCATGATAAAACAGGTAATAACCTATACCTGCGGAAGCCCCAACACCTGCTTTACAAATACAGCCGCATAAATTTGATAGCATACCTGTGTAAGAAGTTGTATAGGCTGTTATTTCGTGTGCCAGAGCAACTGCTTTTATTAAAAGGTCTTTTTCTTTGTCTGTAAACTCTTCCAGATTTTTGTTTAAGAGGGCACAGGCCAGTACTGTAATTGATACACTAATGATAAGGCCCTGATTGCCACTTCCCAGGCTGCTCATAACCGGTATAGTAAACCCTTCCATCCTGACGTCTGTTGCAGCAGCCACGGAAGCATATATTTTTCCTTCCAGAGAGCTTTCTAATTTGCCTCTTTCTTTGTGGGCATAACCAATACCGTCACCATGTTTGGTTTCAAGCCCCATCAATGCAACAGTCATATTCATGGTAATACCATCCCATATAAGCTTTCGGGATTTATCAGAGAGATCATTTTCTATTTTATCTATCATATCTGCAACAGAAAGTTCTTTTAGCTCTGTAAGATTTATATCTTCTGTATCTGAAAATTCTGCCTGTTGTATCAGATCATTATCGTTGTATTTTATACTTATAATATTTGAATGAGCCCCTCTGATAAGTGCTTCAGTAGTTGTATTATCTTTAAAGTTTATAACAGTCTTTATATAAATACCTGTAAGCTCTCTTTTGGTTATCTTTACTTTATCTTTCAATTTTTTTTGGTGTATAATCTCCAGAAGTTCGTTTGTTGGAATGTTAATAGATTCAAAGATAGCCAGCTCACTATCCGGAGTATTGAACAAACCCAGTATAGCAGCCAGATCAATGCCGTGATGATGATCAGTACCAGGTATATTTACGTAAAGTGCGTTTTTTAATACATTTGTATCCAGTGTAACATTAATACTTTCAATATCTTCAATAGAATATGTTTTGTCAGATGCCCTGAAATCAACTATTCTATCTGTGTTAATGAAAGCCGGAACCCTGCCACTAGCAGCATAAAAAGCAGTTGAGGCAGAAAGAGCAATTGCCGCAGGCTCTGTACAACCTACTGCAGGTTTGACATAATTCTGAATTAGCCTGTTTATATCAAAATCAATAGCATTTGCTGATCTGGATTGTGATGAAATACTTTCTGACAAAATGATACCTCTTCCTCTTTCTGTGTATCCTCTGATAAAGATGTTATATGCTTTACGCCCGGTGCTTTTTTCTTTTCTGTCTTTATCCCTGAAATATTAATTATTTTTAAAATACCACCAACAAAGCCTTTTTGTCCAGAAGTTAGGAAAATAAATATTTAAAAATAAGTGAATTTTTGTTCACTTATTGCTTGTTATTGGTAAAATCAACACGTTAGACTTAAAAGTTAGTATCACCAACGTTTTTATATTCTTTTGAGAAGGTATAACTCTTTTGATCCGTGTTATAATTCTGGATACCTTCTGATATTTCACTGATAAAACGCTTTGCAGCATTAACAGGTATTGCAAAACTTATACCAATATTGGATCGATCATTGTTAGGGTTGTATATCGAATGATTTATACCTATAACCTCGCCTTTTGAATTCAAAAGAGGCCCGCCAGAAGAGCCAGGATTAATAGCTGCGTCAGTTTGAATACGCTGCCTGTCATAATCTATTCTGCTTATAATGCCTGTAGTAAGCGTTCTTTCAAAGCCAAAAGGGTTGCCAATAGCCAGAACCTTTTGCCCTACTTTAATTTTTCTGGAATCACCAAGACTGGCTGCAGGTAAGTTATAAGGTGGAGTTATTTTTATCAATGCAAGATCATCATTTTTACCTGTTATAGCGACAATTTCTCCCCGGTATCTCTTGCCTGAAGCCATAGCGACACTTATTTGCTTGGCTTTACCTACCACATGGCTACTTGTAAGGATGATGCCTGTATTGTCGATTATTATTCCACTTCCGCTCGAAGCACCATCTTTAACATCTGCCAGTATAGTTACAACACTGGGAGATACTTTTTCGTAAACACTTATATTGACAATTTCATCAGATGAATATTCATTATAAATTTGTGCATAGCAAGCACTTAAGAAAAAAGAGTTAAACAAAAAAGCTGTAAATATTAAAAAAAACCCTGTTTTAATAAATTTATTTTTAATCACAATAAATAATCCACCACCTGTATTCTACTAAATGTTTAATAAACAAATACATTTCTATTATTTCAGATTAGTCAACAATCGTCTAGATTATTACAATTTCATTAGTATTGGCAAGTGTTGGTATTGCCAGGATCCCTGTGTTAAAAGAAATACAGAGCTATAATAAACCCAGGGTCTTCTGTCAGATGCTATTATAAAATTGTATGCCTGAAAATGCTTGTTTTAAGCCCTGTTTAGTTAAAAGTTTTTTTGTAACATTACTGTTTGTTTTACAGATATAAAGCTGATCGGCATTATTTTAAAGATAAGTATATAGAAAAATTAGCTGTAATAATTGTTAGATCAAGTGTTTTGTTGATTCTGTGCGGTATAAATTTTATATTGCTTCATAAAGACCTGATAATATTGCTTGAATTTCTTCCAGTTCAGGTGAATCAGGACAATAATTAAGGTATGTTTCAAGGTGAGTGATAGCTTCAGGGTAAAAGCCAAGCTCAGAATATGCTACACCTATCTTATAGTGGATAGTATAGTCGTTAACGTTCATTTCAAGAGCTTTTTTAAATGCCTGTATTGCTTTTGAAGTTTGTCCCAGGTCAAACATGCATTCACCTATTAAAAAGTGTATTTCGGCTGAATTATACCCGAGACTTAGTGCTTTAGAATAATATTTAAGGGCTTCTTTAAAGTTTGATTCTTTTTTCAGTATACAGCCCAGATTATAGTAAGACAGGGCATATTCAGGATCCAGTTGAATAGCCATCTGAAACATTTGTCCAGCCACATCATTCTTATTAACAGAGGCATAGATAACACCCAGATTGTCATATGCTTCTACATAGTCAGGTTTTAAACTTAACGTTGCCTGATAATGTTCTATGGCTTCTTCTTTCATATCCAGTTCAGAGTAGACAATAGCTATATTAAAGTGAAGATCAGGGCTTGAATTGTTGAGATCAATAGCTTTCATATATGCTGCAACAGCTTCTTCAGGTTTACCGGTATGTTGATAGCAGTATCCAAGACAAAAATAGATAAAATAGTTATCAGGGGCATCTTTTAGTAATACGTTAAATTGTTTAACGGCATTACTTAATTGATCTGTCTCAAGCAATATTTTGGCAAGCTCGAACCGTGCCTCAAAAAAGGATGGTGCTATCTGCAAAGCCTGAACATAGGTAGTGATTGCTTGCTCATACATACCCTGATCTCTGTATGTATTTGCCTGTAGATATAATTTTTTTTCGGGTGCTGAATGCAATTTTATTCTCGCTGTAATTAAACTGTCTTACTTATTATTGTATATAATTTATAAAATACCTTGCAATGATATTAATTTTTTGCTTTTTATTCAGGTGGTATGCAGCGTCAAATCACAAGATTGGCAATAATTAATTATTGAAACATTATGAATAAATATCACTGGCCAGAATTGTTAGCTTTACAATAATAATTGAAAACTCTTTTCATTATAAACGTTCAGAGAATTATTTCGTGAAAAATACCTGACAGGTATTTTTTGAATAGAATTGAATATGTTTAAACTATATTTTAAAGACTTTTAATCTTAATAATTTTAACAAATGACACATTACTTCTAAATAGTTATTTATTTTTGTCATGTTTTTTGTATAATCTTCTCAAGAAAAGCTCTATTTAATCGTAAGCCACAAAGTGGCAGGTTATCTCACAATGTATACCTTAAATACTACAGACGATAATCAAGTTTTTAGAGTATTTACCCTGTATTAATGTTTTAGTTATTAGAAAAGCGAGGAAGAATAGATGGTAAAAGTTGCAATTAATGGTTTTGGAAGAATTGGACGTTGTGTATTACGTGCATATCTTGAACAGCCTGAAAAAGGTATTGAATTTGTTGCTGTTAATGATCCGATGTTAGATGCTGAAACAGCTGCTTATTTAATGAAATATGACTCAGTTATGGGTATTTTTAAAGGCAGTGTAGAAGCAAAAGATGGCAATCTTGTTATTGATGGCAAGACAATTAAGCTTTACAAAGAAAGAGAACCAGAAAAGCTTCCGTGGAAAGACTTAAACGTAGAGATAGTTGTTGAATCTACCGGTGTATTTAGAGATGACAAAGGTGCAGGCAAACATATAACAGCAGGCGCTAAAAAAGTTATTATTACAGCTCCGGCAAAAGGCTCTGTACCGACATTTGCTCTTGGTATTAATGAAGAAAAATATAATGCCAGCACAGATAATGTTGTATCAATGGCAAGTTGTACAACCAACTGTCTTGCACCGGTTGCCAAAGTTGTTAACGAAGAATTTGGTATTGAAGAAGGTTTAATGACTACAATTCACAGTTATACTGGTGATCAAAGAATTTTAGATGCTGCTCACAGTGATCCGAGAAGAGCCCGTGCAGCTGCATTAAACATAGTTCCTACAACAACAGGCGCTGCAAAAGCTGTTGGCCTGGTAATGCCCGAATTACAGGGCAAGTTAAACGGCTTTGCTATTAGAGTTCCGACTCCTAATGTTAGTGTTGTAGACGTTGTCTTTAAAACCAAAAAAGATGTCACAGCAGAAGCTGTTAATGAAGCACTCAAAAAAGCTGCTAATGGCAACTTAAAAGGCATCCTTGAAGTTGCTGATGATCCATTAGTAAGTACAGACTTCATTAAAAACCCTGCAAGCTCTATCGTTGATTCAGCATTAACCATGTCAATCGGCAAAAACATGGTTAAAGTCATCAGCTGGTATGATAACGAGTGGGGTTATTCAACCAGAGTTGTTGAGTTTGCTGGTCTTATTGCTAAAAAATTACCGGCCAAAGTGTAGTTTCACTTTAAAGACCGTATCAATTATAAACGGGGTGCACAATCTGTGCGCCCCGTAACTTTAGAAAGGAACAATTATATTTCTAAAAACCCATCAATGTTTTGAAATCACTGTTACCTAAAAGGGCTTCAGCCAGTTCATCGTCAGAAGGCATTTTATAGATGCCTTTTTCATATTGGGCTTTTAGCAATTCTACCTTTGCCCTGTTAATTTCAGGTTCTTCGGTAGCCATTTCCTTAAAAAATTGCAATTCTTTTTCTTTTTCAAAAAGTTTGAGGGCTTCATTAGAAATATCTGTAGTGTCACTAACAGAGAGCAATTCTTTATATGGGTTATCTGCGTTCAAGCGTTTTTGAATAACCAGCTTGTGTAAATCTTGATTTGCCTGCACCTGCCTGTTAAGAACAGATTCTGAGTTATGAACATTATCGACCATATTTTTCCCTGTCCCTTTCTGGTTTTCTCCCCGTTAAATTAATCTAAAGCGCCATTTTCAGTATCACATTGTTCAGAAGAACTTGAAACATCCAGATGGTTGATATTTTATATTAACCACCTGATCAAGAAAATAATGTTAAGCAAAAATATATCCTGTCAGGGTAGTTGAAACAAAGTGCAGATAGGTATTTTGTACTATTGTGTTCTGCTAAGTGGTTTCTGTGGTTGCATAAGCTATACTGCCGGGTTTATCAATTCTTAAAAAAGACCTGCTAAATATGGTAGTACCTCCAATCAATAACAAAATGCAACGTAGCGGTTTAAAAATTAAAACCCTGATTACTAAAAAACTGAAAATGCTTGTAATAAAAAGAAAATATATACTTATCTCAATGTTGGTACGTCATCATAACCCAGCACGTCAGATTTAAATTCCATTACATCGGTTTTGTTTGGCTCATAAAAGAATATTCTTGTATTAAGGCCGTATATAACAGAATTAAATCGATTTGCGATAAGCTCCCCTTCTCTTTGAGTAGTTCTAGGTAGTAATAAAAGTATCCTGTTCTGGTGGAAAGCAATTACATCATAATAACGATGTGTATTTTTTATTACTGCCAGTAAGTTTTCTTTTACTTCTGGTTCCCAGACTACAATATTAAGGCAGTTTAAGCTTGTATTTAGCTTGTTTGCCTTCATTATTTCTATGTTTAAAGCTTCTTTAAAATATTCAAAATTAAATAGCCCTGTTGTTTTTTCTATAATGTCCCTGGAATTAAGGCGTTCAAGCATTTTTTTCTTTTCAATGTTTATTTCAAGAAGATCAATGACAATTTTGTTATCAAAAGGGTTTATCAACCGGTCATATTCACCAATTCTTAAACCTTCAACCGGTTCTGTTTTGTTAAAGTCGACAATTGTACCTGTAATAATTACCGGTATACTCCTAACGTTGATATCTTTTTTGAGAGAATAACAAAATAAATAGCCGTTTAAAACTGGCATATTCAGTGAAACTATAATAATAGAATATTTATCTTTGTTTTCGCTAACTTTAGTTATAGCTTCTGTGGTTGTTTTGATGATATCAATGTTGTATAATCCGCCCAAAATAGTTTTAAGCCTGTTGACTTCGACTTCTTCTTTCTCTACGATTAAAATATTAGGTCTGGAATCCATTTTGTTTTTCCGTATTATTTACTAACAGAGTAAATTTCTATTAAAAATATAGCATAAAGCATATAATTTTAAAAAAAGGTTATATTAATGAAACAAAACTGGAACTTTATAAACACCGGCCCCAATAGCGGCTTTATCAATATGCAAACAGATCTTTATTTGCTTGATAAGGCGATAAAAGATAAAATAGATGCAATTTTGAGAGTTTATAGCTGGGATCCACCGGCTTTATCAACAGGTAGAAACCAGCCTCATGAAGGATTTAACCTTGCTTTGTGCGAAGAACTGGGTATTGATATTGTCAAAAGACCTACTGGAGGCAGGGCTCTTTTTCATCAAGGAGAAATTACCTATAGTCTGGTCGTCAGAGCAGATATTTTGCCTGGTGGCAATTCTGTAAGAGAATCTTATAAAGATATCAGCGGAGCACTTATAAAAGCCTGTGAGTATATCGGGGTTAAGAATATTAGCATATCCTCTTCCAGGGAGCCTTATACAGCATCAAGGGCCTGTATGGCTATCTCTACAGGGGCTGACCTTGAAATAGAAGGCAGAAAAATTGCAGGCAGTGCCCAGCTACGAAAGAAAGGCTATATTATGCAACATGGCAGCATTCTTCTCAACCAGGATTTTGCTCTGGCTGCAAGGCTTTTTAATGTTCCCCCAGATAGTCTCAAGTGTATCAACCTTTCTTCAATAATTAATCCGCTGCCTGTGTATGATGAGCTTGCTGATATCATTAAAGAAGCCTTTAAAAAACAGTTTAATATTGGCTTTACAAGTACTAAAAACCAATACTTATGTATTACTTTTTAGTACTATCTATTATATCAAGTCCTTTGATTTTAAAGCTTTTACGGTGATACTTGCACCTGCCATGGAGCCTGATAGCTTCTATATGTTCTTTTGTACCATAGCCATTGTTTTTTTCCCACTTATATTCAGGAAATTCTTTTGCCAGCTGTCGCATTATACGGTCTCTGTAGACCTTGGCTATAATGCTTGCGGCAGCTATACAGGCAGATTTGCCGTCACCTTTGACCACTGCTTCCTGTGGTATTTCTTCAGGTATATGTTTGATTGTCCTGGTGCCATCTACCAGCACTTTGTGTTTCTTGTTTTTGATCTGTTTAACTACATCATTGTAGGCTTTGTGCATTGTAAGATAGGTTGTCTGGTATATATTATGTTCTTCTATCTCTTCTAAAGAACCGTTGGCTACAGCATAATAGCATTTAGAGTGAGTTAGATAATCATAAAGTTCTTCACGTCTTGTTATATTACCTGAAAATTTCTTGGAATCATTGAGATACTTGAGTGATTCCAGTATGTTATCATCAAGGCCTGGTATTATAACAGCTGCTGCCACAACAGGACCACAGAGAGGGCCTCTACCGGCTTCGTCAATACCGATCAGATAGCATCCTTTTTGCTGGTGTTCTTTATCAAAAGCAATTAACTGTTGTAACTTTTCTTCTTGGCTGGTTTTCAAGGCTTATTCTACCTATTTTTCCTGATCTAAAGTCTGATAAGAGTCGTTGGGCAGTACGCAGTATATCGGGTGTATTGCCGGACTGAATCAGGTTGCGGGCTTTAGCTATATCTTCTAGACAGGGGCAGTTATCAGTCTTTTCAAGTTTGTAATATGACATAAGCTTCTCTGGATAAACTTCCCACAGAATATTAAGGAGTTCTTTTGCTACCAACTCAGTGTCATAAGCATTTTCACCTACGCTATCAACTATAGCCAGACGAATAGCTCTATTCTGGTCGTTAAGCTTCATGGGTATAATTCCGGGTGTATCGAGCAATTCAAGCTTGGGATTAATCCTTACCCACTGTATAGACCTTGTAACCCCTGCTTTTGGGCCTACACGGGTTTTAGACGTTTTGACCATCCTGTTAATAAGACTGGATTTACCAACGTTTGGCATACCGATAACCATTAACCTGATGGCTCGAGGCAATCTGCCTTTAGCGATAAGCTTTTCTATTTTAGGTTTTCCCAAATTATAACAGGCTCTGGTAATGTTATTTATATCTTTTCCCGACGTACAGTTGCTGATAATAATGTTGTGATTTTGTTCTTCAAAAACCTGTTTCCAGAGGTCTGTTACCGCAGGATCAGCAAGATCAGCTTTGTTCAACAGAAGCAGCTGGGGCATTTCGCCAATAATACCTGTTATATCTTTATAATAGCTACTACAGGGTATTCTGGCATCAAGCAAAACAATAGCTACATCTACCAGGTTAGCCAGTTCTCTTAATTTGCGTTCTGCTTTAGCTATATGTCCCGGGTACCAATTGATAATAGACATATTTTACTTTTTAACAGGTCTGAAAGCTTTTTCTTTAATCCTTGTTGCTTTACCGGTACGCTGACGGAGGTAGTATAGTTTGGATCTACGTACATCACCACGTCTTAAGACCTTTATCTTCTCAATTCTGGGGGCATGTACAAGGAATACCCTTTCAACGCCTATGCCCTGAAATACTCTTCTTACAGTGATGGTATGATTAACGCCACGACCACGTTTTTTAATGATAACGCCTTCAAAGGCCTGTGTTCTTTCTTTGTTTCCTTCTTTAATTCTTACAAATACTTTTACCGTATCTCCAGGATTTAGTTCTGGTAAGTCTTTGCGCATTAAGCTTTTTTCTATCTTCTCTATCGTCGGGTTCATAGTGCTCTTACCTTTCCTTATTTGCAAGCAAAATCTTTATTTGCGCACTGATGTTAGCAGGTTAATATATTAACACAGTGATTTATTTCTGTCATCAGGATGATAGCTAAAAATTAATTTTTTCTCAACACTCCTTTACGATTTTAGAGATTTTTGATGGTTAATATCAATATGATTATAGCTGGTTTGTATTTTGTTTCTGCTTTCAGGTCTGTTAATAAAAGTTTAATTAGTTGAGCTATGCTAAAATCTTTTGCCTGTAAGTACTTTAGATTTAAAAACAGGGATAATGCCCTTATAATAGTTAATTTTATTGAAACCTTTAATATATTATCCTTAAAAGAAAAGTTCTGTGATTGAAAAAAATTTGCCACCCATTTAATAATTTTCATATACGCTTGAGTGTGATAATTTGAAGGATGTCAAAATGTATTTTGAGTCTTTGAGGTAAAAAAGAATGCTAAAATACCTGCTGATTCTGTTATTAGTTGTTTTATGGCTGGTAAATACAACTTTTATGACTGTTATTGCAGAGGAACCACTGGATGAATTCAGCAGTCAGGGTTATCTAAAAAAAGGTATGGAAGCTTATAATAGTGGTCATTATAGTGAAGCAGTTGAAAAGTTTCAACAGGCCTACGTTCTGGATTCTAAAAATGCTCTATATCTCTATTATATTGCTAAAAGTTACGAAAAAATGAATAATACGGCCAATGCAGGTTATTATTATAAAAAAGCCGTAAATAAAGATAAAGATATGGTATCAGCCTGGTACAATCTGGGTTTGCTTCATGCAGAACAGAAAAGATACAATGAAGCCGCTGATTTTTTTGAAAGAGCCGTTAAAATAGATAAAAAATTTGGCTATGCATACTATAATCTTGGTAATGTCTTTCTGGCACAGAACAAATATCAGGCAGCAATTGATAATTATCTGAACGCTATTAAATGTAATAAAGATTATGCCCCGGCATACTATAATCTTGCCTGTATTTATAAAGAGATAGGCAAGAAGGAAGATGCTTTAAAATATTATGAAAAGTATCAATCAATTGAAAAAGAGGATCAGGCGGTTAAAAAAGTTATTAATTCTTTAAAAGAAGAACTGAAGGGTAAATAAGATGAACAGTAATGTTGTGGATTTGACATCTCAACGGTTAAAAAAGTTTAAAGTCTTTCTGGAACATATAAAAATGCATCCCGTTCATTACGAAAATGTTCTGGAACTCGAAAAGAAAGCTGTCTATAAACCTGTATCACCTGAGCTAGCAAATGTTATTATTCAGGGAGTTAATGATAACTTTTTCCATAAACACAATGAAGACTATTTTGAGGCTTTGAAAGAAAACCTTGCAAAGTATCTGGATATACCTGCTTTTAATTCAGCTAATCTTTTTGTTTCTTTAAATCTTTATAATTTTTATGAATACCTCACAGAGCTGTTTTTGCAAAAAGACCAGAAAGTATTACTTTTTACTTCAAATGAATTTGACTATGCACAGGAAGCAAAGTACCTGAATTCTGGCAGAATCATTGTAGATGATTTCTATTCTCCTGTATCAACAATATTAGAGATAAATCAGGAACTTATGAAAGATGATTATAAGGTTGTTATAGTTTGCAGCAACGATTTTGACGACACTGATATGAAAGATTTTGTCGATCTGCTTCCTGAAAACGTAGTGCTAATCTTGCGTTCAAATAGACCTGAAGCCTATAAATACATTGAATATTCAACAAAAACAGTGATGGTTTTAAGAGAATTCCCGACGATTATGACAATTGTTGAGCCGCCAGTTTGTTTTGCTGTATCAAGAAAAGAGGTTGTTGATCTCTTAAACCTTCTTCAGCTCCCGAATCATATAAATTCTATAAGCCTGTTAGCTGCTAACTATCTGACACAGTATGATAATCCGGTTAAAAACATTGATACAAAGCATCCTAAAAGAACTACTGAAGGTTATAAAGATATACTTATGAATCTTATCAGAGAAAATATTGATGCAATACCACCTAAAGATGATGATTATTCTGTATATAATATTGCTAAAAGGCTGCGGTTAACACTTGAAGAGGTTGTGGACTTTGCAAAAACATCGCATTTTCTTGGCTTAAGTGAAGATCTAAAAAAACATTTGATCCATTTTGTTAATGCCAGCGAGGCACATAATTATTATTCTCAAAGAACGTTGCTTAGAAATATGCTTGCTCACAGCATTTCAGATGTTAATAACAAGTTTCATTATAACAATATAATTTTAGGGGCAGGTGTTAGCGGTTTGCTGGAGTCTATAACCAGGGCATTTGTTGCTGATGGTGAAGGATATAAAAAACTTTATAAAGATAAAGCCTTATTGCTTGAGCTTTCACCGGATGGTTATTCTCGTGTTGTTTATAAACGTGATGCCCAGGTTGAATGTATGCCTCTTAAGGCTGATCTTGATGTTGATATGGATCTCTTTATAGAAAAAATTGCTAATACAAAACCAAAACTGGTTATTCTGGATAATCCACGACTTTTAACGGGGGCCTATTTTGACAGAGAACAACTTGAAAAGCTTATATCACATCTTAATGAATATACTTTACTGGTTATAGATGAAAGTCAGATAGCATTTGCTGCTTCAGAAAATGATGACTATCTTTCAGCAATTGAGTTCTTGAAAGATCATCAGAATATTATTGTTCTTCGATCCTTTTCTTATCAGGATGCTATGGCAGGGTTCAGGCTGGCTTATGCAGTAGGCAATGAACATGTTATTAACTGTATTGATGCAGTAAGAAACCCTTTTGATGTTTCGCCTTATGCTATAAACCTCGGTATAAAAGTACTGGAGGATAATGAAATATTTGAAAGAGTTACTCTTAAGTTTATACAGGAACAGAAAGAACTTTTATATCAGTATTTTAGTGAAATGGGCTTTTTCTATACAAAAACTGCAACAAACTTTGTGGTTTTTAGTACTCCTTTTGATGCAAAAGAACTTCAGGAACGATTGCTTCCGTACAAGATAGCCTTAAAATCCTTAAAAAATAATTTTGTCAGGGTATCTATAAATGATCAAAATAGTAATCTGCACCTTATTAAAAGTTTAAAAATGGCCTTAGCCGGAAAGCTTCATCACTAAAACTGGCACAGGAGCATTAACAACAACGTTACTGCTGACAGACCCCATAAAAAACCTGTCAACTGCTGTTTTATTGTGAGAGCCAACAACAACAAGATCTATGTAGTTGTCATAAGCGTATTGAACAATTTTTTTGGCGGGGTCTCCTACTTCCACAATTGATTCCTGGTGCATATAAAGTATATTTTCTTGCTCCATAGTATTTAGAGCAAGGTCTAATATCTTTTTAGCTTTGGCTTTCATCAATGGAGACTTTACAACGGCAATAAAAGTTATATGGCAATTATCTGCATTAATATATTGTTTGAGTTTTCTTAACCAGAGCCAGTTATTGAGTGAACCATCAATGGCTACCAGTGTTTTAACAGGTTTAGGGAAATATTTTTTCATTTTTGCTTTCCAGACAAGCTTAACTGCCTTAACTATCGGCAGTTAAGGCAGAAAACTTTATACTTTTTAAATTAAAGGTTTCTAAGAAGCAACTTTTTTGGCAGCTTCAGCAACTTCTTTGCCTTTGCCACTTAACTTGCTTAGAGCTGCTTTTACCCACTTAATCGGGTTGAGCTTTTTAATGAAGTCAATAACTTTTTTGACAATTGGCTTGTCAAGTAATTGTTGAACAAGCCCTCTTACTTTGCCCGGGTCAACTTTTGGTATTTTGGCTCCAAAAGAAACTGTATCTGCTTGCTGGGCTAAATTAACCTTAGTGGCAGCCTGTGGTTGACCTTGAAATGTGGGTTTTTTTACCTGTACTTGTGGTTGAAAATTAACAGCCATCTTGGTGTCCCCTTTTCTATTAACTTAATGACTTAATGATTAATACCTTTAGATACCTTAACATCTGACTTATTTCTTTAAGCTACATGTATTAAGATAGTGAAGGATGATTTTTGATAGATCAGTTTTAATTATTTACAAAACGTAATCAGAAAACAAGTAAACTTTATTTAACAGCGGCATTTGTAACAGGTTTTATTCTTTGCCAGAGATTGCCTGCCTGTTTTCTTACAGTGCTATCAGCTTTTTGTAAACCTGGTGTGATTTTTTCAATGAATCTGGCAATTTTGGCTTGAGTTCTCTGGAATATAGCTGAAATATTTTTCCAGTTAACGTGTGACCTGAATTGCTGCCAGATTTTGCCATAGTTGATACCTTTTGCAGCGTTTACCGGTGCGCCTGAAAAAGATACTGGCTGGTTGCTTGTTCTTGAAACAGCTGGTGTAACAATTTTTTGTGGTGAGGGATGTATACCTGATAATTGAATTGCCATAATTCCCCCTGATTTAATTAATTCACTAACTTCATAAGAATCCTGAAGAATTCGAATTGCCAGAGCCGTATCAGAAATTTACAAAAATTAATCAAGCAACTCTCAGTTATTTTATTTGATTTATTCTTTAGATTTTTTTTTGAAATTAGAAAATATATAAGGGTCAATAGAATATAGCAATCCTGCCTTTTTTGAGAGTTTTTAGTACAAAAAGCAATAAATTTAAACAGAATCGTTAAACATTTTGTTGTCTTTTTTGGCTTATTTTTGTGATACATTTACCAATATAGCTCATGGGGTAATTAATTAATTAGAAAAGGATCTCTGAAAATGGACAATTTTAGAGAAGAGTTAGCAAAAAAATTAAAAAATTTAAGACAATCTCTCAATATAACACAGGCTGAAGCAGCCAGAGCTATTAATTTGAATCATCCGAAGGCTATTAGTCAAATAGAATCTGCAGATAGAAATATTACAGCCGAAGAACTTCTTAAACTGAGCCACTTATATCAAAAAGATATTACATATTTTTATGGGGTAGAAAGTTCTAATGACACTCATTTAAGTAAAATTATTGATACGTACCACTTAAGCCCTGAAGATCACAAGCGAATGCTCAGTAAATTGTTTCAAATTATTGCTCGGGGAATTCAACTTAACGACTATAGCGACTTTTTTATACCAAAAGCCTCTGAAGAGGCTGATAAAGAAAGAGTTTCAAAAGTCATTGGCAAGCTTAATCTTAATATAGAAGCTAAAACACTTGAAATAACCTCTAATAGAATAATTCTGGCAGGAGATGTGCCGACAAGAAATACTTTTATTAAAAGCAGGCTAAAAATTATCGATGTATCAAATCCGGCAGTGCCCAGATTATTAAATACAGATGCCTTTAGTTTTAATTCCTCAGTAGAAGATATAAAAATACTGGCCAACCTGGCTTATATAGCCGGCAAAAAAGGCCTTATTATAATTGATTTAAGCAACGATCAGGAATTAACTGAAATCAACCATCTCCATGAGCTCAAAAACGCTACAACCCTTGAACTGGTTGCTAACAGGGCTTATATAGCTACTACTGAAGATGAATATAATAGCACTCTGCATATTTTAGATACAACCAACGCCACAAAACCGGCTTTTCTGGGTAAGATTGAATTGCCAGGAACTATTGAAGATATAGAAGTTGACAATCTTACAGTCATTGCAACTGCAGGCAGAGAAGGTGTATTGTTGATTGATTGCAGTGATTCACGCAATCCTTATTTATTATCGCAGTGCAAACAGATGTCTGTTGCAGTAGATGTCGAAGTAGCCAACATGTATGGTCATAAAATTGCTATCATTGCATCTGGTTTTGATGGTATAAAAATCCTTGATTATATGAACAGTAAGAATCCCAGGGTCATAGGTGAGATAGATATTGGGCTGTCACTTGATATAGAGATTATAGCTAATCTGGCTTTTGTTGCAGGCAGAGGTTTAAATGTTATTGATTTTTCAGACCCTAAAAACCCTGTGCTAAAAGAGATTGTTAAAGATGTCTATGCTTCATCTGACATAGAACTTGCTGGTGACATAGTATATGTTGCTGAAAAAGGCTTTGGTCTTAAAGTTGTCAAAACTAAACCATTTTAGGGTTATCTTAAATTAAAAAGTGTGTTATATATCTAAAGTCTGATATGATTATGTTTTAGGTGATGGTCTAATTCATTAAGAAATATTATGTGTTCTCAAAACGATCCAGATAACCAGAAATGGTACAATAAGTTTATAGATAAAATTAAAACCTACCAGAAGCAAGTGGATGACCTTGAAGGTAGCGTTTTTGATATACAAAAAAGCTATGAAGAAGTTGTTGCCAGAAACTTATTTCTTGAAAATGAAATAAAAGACAGGACACATGAGTTAGAACGTGCTCAAAAGAGCCTTTTAACACTTCAACACATCTGGGATACAATGAGAAGTGCCGAACCGCTGGGCAAGGTGCTTTCGATAGTTTGCAAAAGCCTGATTGAAAACCTTGATTATGAATTTAGCTGTGTTATGCAACTAAAAAAAAGAGGAGAAAATTCACATCTTCAACCCCGCTCATACATAGAGAATGAGTTTTTAGAATTGTTAGATGAGTCACTGGGTGAGCCTTTAACATCTTTTGTTATTCCGCTGGAGGCTGAAAACAACCCGCTGCTTGTATCAATGAAGAAAAGTGAAATTGTTGTGACAGGTACGTTCCAGAAGTTGTTAGAGAAGGCGTTTCCTGAAATTGAGCCTGCAAAAATCAAAGAGCTCGATGTTATTCTGGCTGAAAGATCGATAGTTATCCTGCCTTTAATGGTCGAAGAAGAACAGTTTGGTGTTATGTACAGCATAAGCAAAAGACCGGATATCTCTGAGTCTGAAAAAAATTATTTAAGAATGTTTGCAGATCAGATTGAGCTGGCTGTTATTATTACAAAGTTGTTTGAGCAGGTAAGAGAACAGGCTATAACAGATGGATTAACAAAAATTTCAAACAGAAGACATTTTGATCAGTGCCTGGCACAGGAAGTGGAAAGATCTCTAAGGTTAAAACAGCCTTTTACGCTGATTACACTGGATATGGATCACCTGAAACTTATTAACGATACTCACGGGCACAGTGCAGGTGATGCAGCAATCGTTCACCTTGCAGATGTATTAAAACAAAATGCCCGTGCTATTGATCTTCCTGCAAGGTTTGGAGGAGAAGAGTTTGCTGTATTACTTCCAGGTGTTGATGTAGAGGGTGGAGTTGCTGCTGCCGAACGTATCAGATCTGCTATTGAAACACAGGAAGTCGAGGGAGTAGGTACTGTTACAGCAAGTATTGGCGTGGCAACCTTTTTAAGACATACTGATAACCTGGGAGAACTTTTTGAACTGGCTGATGAAGCAATGTATGACGCAAAACAACAGGGACGCAACAGGGTATGTATTGCAAAATCTTCACTAAAAGAACCTTCCTGGCAAGAACTTGCACTGGATGCCTTTATTAATGTGCTTGCAGAAAAACATATGCCAATAACGCCTGATATAGCAAGAAATCTCATACAAAAGCTTAAAATGTCCGTAGATAAGGATGATAGCTTTGAAGATGTGCTTAATAATACAGTTGATTACCTTATTTCAACGGTTGATGTAACTCATAAAAAAGGTTATTCAGCTCAAATGGTAGATCTTGCAGTAAAACTTGCCAGGAAATCAGGGTTATTGGAAATAGAAGTGGATCAAATAAGGCTGGTTGCGATGCTTCATGACCTTGGAAAAACTACAATGCCACAACAGGTCATCTCAAAACCCGGTCCCCTTGATCAGGAAGAGTGGCAAATGGTACTTCAACACCCAATAGTGGCAGCAAGAACAATGCTTGGCCCTTTGCATTCACTAGATCATGTTATACCCATTGTTGAACATTCTCATGAACACTGGAATGGGTCGGGTTATCCTTCCAGGCTTACAGGTGAAGATATACCTGTTGGCTCAAGAATCATACTAATAGTTGATTCTTACTGTGCAATGACATCAGATAAACCTTATAGAAAAGCCATGGCAAAAGAAGAAGCGATTGAAGCTCTTAAAAAAGGTGCCGGCATTACCTGGGATCAAAAGCTGGTCGATAGATTCATTGAATTACTTAAAAAAGAACCTTAAATATTTTATTCAGGAACCCCCTGTTTGCTTTATAGTCTATAAAATAGAGTTTATTTATTTGATATGAAGTGCCTTTAAATTATGATGAACCCAAATAAAAATAAACTGGAACTGCCTGAATTCTACTTTCTGGGGCTAATAATTTTTGGTATGCTTTTTGCAATGATTGCTATGAAATTTAATTATCCTCACGATTATTTTAAGACAGGCAAAAAGCACGTGTCATTACCTGTAAAATCAGTTAAGAGCATTTATAAGCTAAGCAATGTTTCTAATATACCAGATATGACAGTTGTTGATGATGGGGGTACCCCCTGTAATCTTCAGGATGATATCATAAACTTTTCTACTGCCTATTATTCTCTTCTTCTTCCGTATGATTTACACTATTACACTAATAGGTTTGGCTCAAATAAGTCAACAAAGCAGTTAATTGTTGCCATGGATCACTTATATAACCAGTTATTAAGACATAATAAATATAGCTTGCCCTTGCATATAGATAGTTATGATAGAATGCTTCACTATATTAAAACACTTGCAGACCATCAGGATGATATTCATGAGTATCTTAACCTTTCTGAAGAGCTTAGAACAGAAGTAGATACTGAAAAAATTACCAGAAAGCTTGACTTTATAGATCCTGAAAAAGGTAAACTGCCAGTTTTAATAGATATGAGACAGCAGGAAATTATCTATATTCTCAGTAAGCTGGATTCTCCATCTGCCAGTGAGGCTATGATTATTATACCTATTATTAATGAACATATTTTTTTGATGTGTAACAGAACCCGCATTGAATTTTACCAGATAATTTATAACAAAGGCTATAACTATGCAGATTTTAGCAAACCTGTTATCTTTAACATTGTTGATAGAATAACAAAAGCCCTTGAAGAGAATAAAAAATATCCTTCAGGGCAAATGTTACATTATTGAGGTTAATTGAGTTATGTAAATTTTTTAATTTTTCCTGACATCATTTTTTTATCTTATATTTTATATTACAATAAGAATAACTAATTTAAGTACCCGAATCTCTTAAGAGGAAATAGTTTATACACCAGGTAATGTATTTTTGGTTAATAATAAAGCGATTTTGCTAATTTTAAGTTATTATTAAAATAGAGTAAATGTAACAAAACCAGGGAGAGGTTTAGTGAGGAATTTAATAAATAATTATAAAGCTTTTGTTGTAACTGGTTTAATTTTGTCATTTCTGGCTACACAGCTACCGGTTGATGCCAGAGATGTCAGCAGGGCTGTAGATGCTGTAAATAGCGTCTCAGAAGAAATTGCCAGCAATGAAACCCTTATAGAAAGTAAGGTATTCTCTGGTGGAGTAGAACTAAACGTTGGTGTTGACGATAATTTTACCGGAGAGAAAAAACAGGTTTCAAGGGGTACAAAGCTTGAGTTGACTGTTTCAACGGTTCTTGGCTCTAATGTTAGCATGGAAGGTGATGAATTCTTTGCTGAAGTCTCTGATGATTTGAAAGTTGATGGTGGTGTTGTTATTCCAATGGGCACTATAGTTCATGGAAGAGTTACAGAAGCTAAAGATAGGAGACGCCTGGGGAGAGATGGTTATGTAAAGATTGAATTTGATTATTTAATAACTCCTGATGGCAGAGAAATACCTGTAGATGCAAAAATGTCAACAAAATCACATCCTTTGAAGTCATTTGCGAAGGTAGCACTTACAGATGCAGGTTATACTCTTGTAGGTGGCGCTATTGGAGGTTTGCTGGCAGTTAAGATCGGTGGTATAGGTCTTGCTGTTGCCAGTCATGGTTATAGTGTAGCAGGTGGTGCGGCACTGGGTGCTACTGTTGGGGCTGCTCAATCCCTTATACGGAAGGGTAAAACTGTTATGGTAAACCCTGGCGATCAGATTAAGATGAAAATTGCTTCAGATATTGAATTGCCGGTTTTAAAGCCATCATCTCTGGTTGAAGAAGAGCTGGATCTTGCAGGTCTTGAAGTTGAAATTCTTGAGTGCAAGTTTGAAAAAGATCCTTTTGGTGAACCGAATACCATAACTCTTGGCGTAAATATTGAAAACAGAAGTGACCAAACTTTTACATTCTTTGATGTAGCGGTTGTTGATGAGTATGGGAGTGTTTATTATCCGTCACCGTTTGGTGATACAAGCATGTGGTTCCATCAAATCAAGCCTGGCAGCAGAATAAAAGGTTCGTTGTCTTTTTCTGTTGATAATCCCAGACATAAACACTGGCTTGTCTTTTTTGATAAGTATTCACGCAAGCAAATGGCTAAAATTTCTATCAGAAATGCTATAAGAAGGCTTGAAGCTGCTGATAAGAAATCGAACAGAAAGAAATCTTAAGCAATCTAGTTTTTAAATAAGTATAAACAAACTCAAAGGCTGAATATAGTAAGTATCTGGTTTGTGGTGTTAATCATAGTTATACTTTTGACCAGAATAAAGCTATATAAGATTTGTGATAAAATATCTCCGGGGTTTTAGCCTTAAAATTTGCTACCTGTCATATTGTTTATACCATTCCACGTAAATAATTAATATATGCTGATAGAATTCAGTTGGGTGTTTTTGCCCGCTGTGCGGGCAAAAACACCCGGCCTCTATAATCTGGAATCTATACATTACTTTCAAGGATCAGTATAGGTGTTAAAATATATTGTGTTGTGCTGGAACATTTCAGGTTAATAAAATGAATATTACAACAAAAAAGCCACTGGAAGAGATTCTTTCTTTTATTGAAGCCCACGAAGTACGTCTGGCAATATTTGGGTGTGGTACCTGTGCTACAAGTTGCCAGACCGGAGGAGAAACACAGGTCGAAGAGCTTAAAAAGGCGCTTGAAAAGCAGGGCAAAGAAGTTATTTTTACTTCTGTTGTTGAAATACTTTGTGATTCGAGATTAATCAAAAAGCATGCGAGAGATATTATTAATGGAAGCCTTAAGGTTGATGCTGTGTTGAGTATGGGGTGTGGTGGTGGAAATGCTGCATTGTCTGATATGCTTGATATACCGGTTTATCCTACAAATAATTCTCTGTTTTTAGGATCTGTTAGGCGTCTTGGTCAATTTGAAGAAAAATGTTCCCAGTGCGGTAATTGTATTACTTATAGAACAGCCGGTATATGCCCTGTAACAAGGTGTCCCAAGGGCTTAATAAATGGTCCCTGTGGTGGCAGTTATTCAGGCAAATGTGAAGTAGATCCAGATCGTGATTGTGCCTGGGTTTTAATATATAACAAACTTAAAAAACAGGGCAAATTGCATTATATGTTAAAATATTACAAGCCTAAATCTTACAGATACGTGTTAAAACCTCAGAAAATAGATACATTAAAGAATGAAAATGAATAGACTTAAAGAAAGACTAAAAACCGGCAAATTTATTATAACAGCAGAATTAGAACCGCCAAAAGGTACTGATATTAAGGCTTTTGTTTCTAAAGCTGAAATGCTCAAAGGCTGGGTAGATGCTTTGAATGTTACAGATAATCAGAGAGCCATGTTGAGGCTTTCTTCAGCTGCCGGGTGTACTATTCTTCAGAATATGGGTATAGATTCAGTATTTCAGGTTACAAGCAGGGATCGCAACAGGCTTGCTATTCAGTCAGATTTACTGGGCGTTTATGCCCTGGGCATTAGAAATGTTCTTGCTATCAGTGGTGATTATCCTACGCTTGGTGATCACCCGGGGGCTAAAATTGTTTATGACCTAGATTCTGTTCAGATTCTGGATCTTGTTTCTTTGATGAATAAGGGCTTAGACCTCAAGGAACGTCTTTTAGATGGTGGTACTGAGTTTTTTCAGGGGGCAGTTTTTAACCCTAATATTGATATTATTGAGTTACAGCTTATCAAGTTGAAATTAAAAGTTGATCAGGGTGCAAAATTTTTTCAGACACAGATTATTTACGATCTTGAAAAATTTCAGAGGTTCCTTGATCAGTTTGATCAATACGGTATTGACCGTGATAGTGTAGCTATATTTGCCGGTATACTTCCATTGCGGTCTGCTAAAAATGCTATTTTCATCAATAAGAATGTGCCGGGTATTATGATACCGCAAAAAACCATTGATAGACTGGCTAATTCCAGTGATCCAAAGCGGCTGGGGCTTGAACTGGCAGCGGATTTTATCAACAAGCTTAAAGATGTTTGTGAAGGTATACATATTATGACGGTTGGTCGTGAGCAGATAATACCTGAATTGCTTGATATTGCAGGGTTCAAGAGAGAAGACATCACTCAGGATTGTATAAAAACAACTACATAAAAGAGACTAATTAAGTCCGGTGGTCTAGTATTGCAGAAAACAGTTTCCTTAGAGAGGCTAATATTTAGTAAAACTACCGGAGCGAACTAAGTTCGCTCCTGAGAAAGTTTTATTACGGGCTAATTCGGGCATTCATTAAGCTATTATTATTGAGAGGATGGCTCTTAGCCCGATGTGGCACAGTCACTTACCCCCCCTGAAAGCTATCTCAAGAGGGTTTGCGAGGCGAACGAAGTAAGCCGAGCATAACCCGAATTGAAGGGTGGCAGCGGGCGGGAACTTGCTGTGGCGAAGCCTGAAAAATCCCCTACAAATAGATCCTTCACAGTGCTCAGGATGACAAAAAAGTTCCAAAGAGGATAATAACTACCGTAGTGCACTAAGTGCACTCCTGAGAGAGTTTTATTTCGGGCTAATTCAGGCATTAAATAAGCTATTATCATTGAGAGAATATCTCTTAGCCCGACGTGGCACAGTCACTCCCCTCCCTGAAACCTATCTCAAGAGGATTTGCGAGGCTAACGAAGTAAGCCGAGCATAACCCGAATTGAAGGGTGGCAGCGGACGGGAACTTGCTGTGGCGAAGCCTGAAAAATCCCCTACAAATAGATCCTTCACAGTGCTCAGGATGACTCAAAAGTTCTAAAAAGGCTAATAACTACCGGAGCGAACTAAGTTCGCTCCGGAGAGAGTTTTATTTCGGGTTAATTCAGGTATTCAATAAACTGTTGTTATTGCTAGGATGGCTTTTAGCTTGACGTGGCACAGTCACTCCCCCTGAATCCTATCTTAAGAGGGTTTGCGAGGCGAACGAAGTGAGCCGAGCATAACCCGAATTGAAGGGTGGCAGCGGGCGGGAACTTGCTGTGGCGGAGCCTGAAAAATCCCCTACAAATAGATCCTTCACTGTGCTCAGGATGACAAAAAAGTTCTAAAGAGGCTAATAACTACCGTAGTGCACTAAGTGCACTCCTGAGAAAGTTTTATTTTGGGCTAATTCAGGCATTAAATAAGCTATTATCATTGATAGAATGGCTTTTAGTCCAACGTGGTAATCCAGAATAAACATTTGATAGATCCTTCGCTTCGCTCGCAAAGACTTTTATGGCCTGTTGATTGCGGCTTGATGTCAGATTCAATCCCTGTATTTGCTGTAATCAGTAATCAGAGGTTCAAGTAATTATCCTGACTGAAAAAATGTGCTGTCAATCTATGATTTATCCAATGATATCAACTAGTACTGGTATTTTAAACCCAAAAAAACAGAAGTAATCTTTTACTTCTGTTATCAAACTACAAGTTATATATTCAGGTTTTGATTTAAGCTGTAGCTTTTTCTGCTTCATCGCTGGCTTCTTCAGCCTTCTTTGCTTCAGCAGCTTTTTTCTGTTCTTTAATTTTAGCTTTTCTGGTTTTGCGATATTCTAAAGCTTCAGGTGAGAAATTACCATCTTCTCCACAGGATTCAATAAGCTTTTGAACAGTCTCAGAAGGAGATGCACCTTTTGAAATCCACTCAAGGGCTTTTTCTTTATCAAGTTTTAGAATTTTGTGTCTGGGATTATAGTAGCCTATTTCTTCTATAGGTGATCCCTGTCTTCTGATTCTTGAATCACAAACAATTACACGATAATGTGGTTGTCTTTTTCTTCCCTGACGCTTTAAGCGTATTTTAATCATGTATAATACTCCTTAATGTAAGATTTCTGGTGGTTAATTCAATTTTCAACGGTAAAAGCAAAATATCAACTCAAAACCACGTTTGAGAAAAAAATTTTAACCAATAAATACAATTTAATCAATAACCTTCACTGGTGGATAGTTCAGCAATAGAAGCTATTAAAAGTCTTAAAGGCTTTAAAAAAGAGAGTTTCTGGTGATTTTAAACTTTATGAACAATGTTAATAGACGTAAACATTTTTTTTCCGGGAAGTTGTTGAATAATTTGTTGTTATACATTTATTTATAATATGCTTGAAGTTGAAACCACCTCTGTGATAAGTTTTTTTTAGTTATTGTATCTATGTAATATCCTGTATAAGTGTTAATTAATGTTATTAAACCAGAATAAAATATTAAAATATCCTGTAATATCTTTTCTGCAAGTATTAATTGTTCTTCAGGTTTATGTTTTAAGCAGTTTTGCTGGAGTAACTCTGGCTGAAACAACAGTTCAGAATAGTCAATCAGATATGATTTTTTCTGAAATACCGTTCATAAAAGAAACTCCAGCTGCTAAATATACTCTTAATCTTGAAGAATCACTTAATATAGCACTGGAAAATAACAGTCTCTTTAATATACAAAAGAAAGATACCAGTATATACAAATTACGTGCTACCCGTGGGGCTTTAGGCTTTTTACCTTCTCTTAGAACCTCAATGTCATACACATATCAGACTGAAAAGGCTGAAATAGGTGAAGACTACAAGTTTAATGTGCCGGGTATAGGTCCTTTAACATTTGCAGGCTTTCAGGTTGAAGATCGCTGGAAAAGACAAAATACTGTAACTGTTTCACAGCCTCTTACCAATCTGTATGAGATTTATCATAACTATAAAATTACGATTTTGAATAGAGAAAAAGCTCTGATAGAAGAAGAATATGCAGGCAATATACTTGCTTTAAGTGTCTATAATAAGTATTTTGATATTTTAACCACAAAATATCAAATTGAGGCAATAAAAAAGGATATTGAAGAAGTTGAATTGCTTTTAGAACTGGCTGAAGCCCGGTATGTTAATGGTACTGCACTCCTTAGAGATGTGCAAAAGGTAGAGGTTGAACTTGATAACGCTAGATATAGTCTAGTTCTTAAAGAAAATAAACTGGCAGAAGCCTTAAATAGTTTTAAAAAATTGCTCGGGCTTTCTCTTGATGATGTTCTGGTAATTGATACACGTTTTGACTCATTTTCTGAACTGGAACCTCTTGATGGGTTGCAAAAGCTTGCTATTGAGAATAACCAGAAAATTAAACAGCAAGAAATCAATATAAAGCTGGCAAAACACTCAAAAAAACTTTCTTATGGAAGTTATATACCTGATGTTAACTTTAATTTAAATTATTTAAATCAATCAGGTGACGATTTTATGCCTAAAAATAACCTGATAATGGGCTTTAACATGGATTTTGAGTTTTTTGACTGGGGAAAGCGTGAAATCAAAATTAAAGAAAAACAGCTACAGGTTGAACAGTCAGAACTAATGCTTAAAGACTATATCCAGGATGTTAAAATTGCTGTCCAGAAAAAATATAACAGGATTATAGAAACCAGAAAACTTATAGAAAAGTCCTTTAAGGCAGTAGATCTGGCAAAAACAAACTTTGATATAACTTCAACCAGATATAATGTTGGTTATGCCCTTCTAACAGACGTATTAAGTGATCAGGCAGACCTTGCAACAGCCAGATCAGATTATTATAAGGCTTTATTTAAAGAGCAAACCGCTATAGCAGAACTTAAACAGGTTCTTGGAGAGCTAATTGATTATTAATCCTTGTTAACAAAGGGTTTAAATGGTTTTAAAAAAAACATACAATAAATAAAGAGGCGTTTTTCTTGAATGGTGCGTGATTGTAACTTTTATACCCCTAAAATATCAGGTAATATCATAATTTGGAGGTATTGAGTTTTATACCAAATTTTTGAACAATTAATGTAATTAAATAAAAATAGAAAGGTGTTACTCATGAGCCATACAGCCCTTAAAGAAGATCGTTTTGCCCTTACAAAGGATACTAAAACAGCACAGAACTACTTTGAACAGAAATTAAGTTATATAATTAGCCCATATGAACTAAATAGTCGTTTGAATGAAAGTGATATTCAAGTAATAGATGTTAGATCAGTAACAGCTTATAAAGAAATGCATATCAAGGGAGCTATTTCTATACCTCTTGATGACTTGAGATCAAGTTTAGACAGGCTTTCAAAAGAACAAATCAATGTTGTTTATTGCACTGATTTGTATTGCCATGCCAGTGCCCGGGCGGCAGTTATACTGGCTGAAAGGGGGTATCCTGTTATGGAGCTTGAAGGCGGCATAAAAACCTGGAATCAAAAAGCACTGCCTGTAGAAAAAGGTTTATAATATTTCAAAACACCTGCTCTGCCAGGTGTTTTTTGTTTGAAGCTTTTAATGACCATAAAGATTATTTTTAAAGCACTATAAATAAGATTTAATTGGCAGTTGGACCTTTATTTAAACTTTAAATAACCTTTTAACTCCTTAAATTTTAAGGTCGTCTTTGGCTTTTTTATGATATTATTACGGAAATCAATTGATTTAAGTGTCTAACGCTTGAAAAATTGTTTGCAAACAAACAGGTAAATTTACCTTAATATAGGAGTCATTCAATGAAAAAAGAACATTTAGCACTGGCATTAATAATTGTGTGTCTTGCTGGAGCTGTTATTGGTATGTTCAAAACACTGAAAGACCCTGCCAGGGTTGAAAAAGTAGAAACAAGAGCTGATAGAGAATCAAGATTAATTGGTATGCTGGGCAAATATGATAAAATCGCTATCATAAGGCTCAATGGTATGATTACAGATGTTGAATCTGATACAGACTTCTTTCTCAACTCATCTCCGGCAGCCAGGGCTCGAAAATATTTAAATAAGGCAACAAAAGACAAAAATGTTAAAGGGGTTCTCTTTAGAGTTAATTCTCCCGGAGGAACCGTTGGTGCTTCACAGGAAATATATTCAGCTATTTTAAGGTGCAGAAAGGATAAACCCGTCGTTGTTTCAATGGGTGATGTTGCTGCAAGTGGTGGTTATTACGTAGCTTCCGCTGGAGATTATATTGTTGCTAACCCGGGCACAATTACTGGAAGTATTGGCGTTATTCTTAATGCCCTGAATTTCGAACAATTAATGAATAAAGTAGGTGTAAAATCTCATGTAGTCAAAAGTGGCGAGTTTAAAGACATTGGTTCAGCTTACAGGTCAATGACCAATAAAGAACAAGAACTATTACAGGGCCTTATTAATAATACATATGATCAGTTTGTAGATGATATTGTTAAGGCCAGACTGGAAATGCTTGATGAAAAATCTCAAAAAGATAATAAAACCAATAAATTAACAGAAGATGAATTAAGAAAAGTTGCTGATGGAAGGATATTAACAGGGCAACAGGCATATGAAATTGGCCTTATTGATGAACTGGGTGATTATGAAAAAGCCAGAGAAATTACTGTAAAACTTGCCCAGAAGAGATTTAAAAACGTCAAAGACTCTATACCTGTTGAAATTTATGATAGACCACAAACCCTATCTGAATATCTGGTTGAACTTACAAATAATTTAAAGCCAGAAGCTAGTTTTGGTATTGATTTACCTTTTAGTGCTAAGAATCCAAATGTTCCACTCTGGGTAATGGAGTAATGTTTATGAGTCAAAATTTCTTGAAATATACTTATGGAAGTCTGCTTAACCCGATAGAAACCTTTGAGTTAATTAAAAATCAAGAACAAAAACCCGTTTTTGAAGCTTTTATGGTTATAGTTTTGATTTCTATTGTTGGTGTTCTTACCAGTAACCAGCTTACATCAGTTTTTTTTCTGGGTATACAGATTATATCATACATAATATTTGCTCTAATTAGCTGGATCTTTGTCGCCAGTATTATTGATGGTCTTTCAACAATATTTTCTGGCAAAAGTAATTTTGATTTATTGCTTGTGCTGACTGCTTTTGCTTTATTGCCATGGATTTTGATTGCTCCTGTTAGTCTGTTTAAAGGGGCTACTCTTCTGGGAACTTTTGCTGGCATTACCGGTAGCATTTTTATCTGGCTCTGGACATCAGTCCTATTTGTTTTAGCCGTGGCGAAAGCCTATAACATACCAGCTGGAAGTGCTATACTGCTTATGGTAATGCCATTTTTAGCTTCAGTTATAGCATTTTTCTGGTTTTTTGGCTTTATAGGCAATCTTATCACCATTCTTGCAATATGATAAATTAATTTATCTTTGACAGGTATTAATAATTGTAAGCTAAAATGCTCTTTTTATCTCTCTATTCTTGACATCTTGGGTAGTTTGCAATAATATCGCAAATGTTTATTGAACGAAATACTGATGATTAAGCTGATTTCACTGCTGACTGATAATATAAAATAAAATGTTGTCTTTAAAAAGTAATTGAAAGACTAAAACCAATTTATTCTTTTAAGACAGCTTTTATAATTACATAGAAAAAAATTTATATTCTAAAACCCCCTTCAATAAAGAATTATGGTTTGTAAAAATTTAAAGGAGTATAAGAAAAATGTCTCATCGTATATTGTTTACTTCTGAATCAGTAACAGAAGGACATCCAGATAAGGTGTGTGATCAAATTTCTGATTCTATACTGGATGCTTTTTTATTGCAGGATGAAAAAGCACGTGTAGCAGTTGAAACTTCAGTAACAACAGGCCTGGTGCTTGTGTGTGGAGAAGTTACATCCAGTACATATGTAGATATTCCTGGCATAGTAAGAAAAACTATTCAAAAAATTGGTTATGAAGGTTCTGCTGGCGGTGGATTTGATGCTCAAACCTGTGGCGTTATTACATCTATTGATGAACAGTCAAGTGACATTGCCGGAGGTGTTAATACAGCACTTGAAACAAGAGCTGAAGTTTGTAAAGATCACGATGAACTCGATAAAGTGGGTGCAGGTGACCAGGGCATGATGTTTGGCTTTGCCTGTAATGAAACTGCTGAATATATGCCAATGCCTGTAAACCTCGCTCATAAACTTGCTATGAAGCTTGCTGAAGTTCGTAAAAATAATACACTCTACTATTTGAGACCTGATGGTAAGACTCAGGTCACAGTAGAATACCTTGATGGAAAGCCTCACAGGATTGATACTATTATTATATCAACCCAGCACGAACCAGTAATTCATGGTGAGACTGAAAACACCAGAATTCAGGATATTATAGCCGGAGATATCAGACGTCTTGTGATTGAACCAATATTAGAACAGAACCCTGTCAAGCTGGATAAAAAAACTAATATACACATTAACCCATCAGGCAGGTTTGTTCTGGGTGGTCCTCTTGCAGATGCTGGCCTGACAGGTAGAAAAATTATTGTAGATACATATGGTGGCTATTCACGTCACGGTGGTGGTGCTTTCTCGGGCAAGGATCCTACAAAAGTTGATAGATCAGCTGCTTATGCTGCAAGATATGTTGCTAAAAACATTGTTGCTGCTGGTCTTGCTGATAAATGTGAAATCCAAATTGCTTATGCTATTGGTATGTCAAAACCTGTATCAGTAATGGTTGAGACCTTTGGAACAGGCAAAATTTCTGAAGAAAACATTGAAGAGCTAGTTAAAAAGCACTTTGATTTACGTCCTGCAGCTATTATTAATAAGTTTCAATTACGTAAATTGTCTGCTAAAAACAAAGGAGAGTTTTATTGCAAGCTGGCAGCCTATGGTCATATGGGTAGAACAGATTTAGAAGTGCCATGGGAATCCCTTGATAAGGTAGAAGATCTTATAAAAGATGCTAAAAACTATGGTATGGCTGCTGCTAACGCATAGTTTATAAGATATATTTATTGCCCTGAGAAAGCTCTCAGGGCTTTTATGTTTTTGTATCTTTCTCTACTTAAAATGAGTTAAAATCATATTGGAAGAAAAAATAAATTATTAAAAAGATGGTTAAATTACTTGCAGATGCCGGGACAAGCTGGACAAAAGTTCTTGAGCTGGTTGAAGATAAACCTCAACTGACTAACAGTCCCATGGAAAAATTAATCAATACAGATTCCTGTGCTTTTGAGTATGTTCAATCCAGGGATATTAATAATAATGCGGTTTTTGGCAGGGTTTCACTTCTTTCAACCAGGCTGATTAATCAACATTCAGACATCTTATTTGACGCAGCAACTGGCCACATGAGTTTCAGACGTGTTAAAAAAAATGGTAAATATGAAAATGAACTGGTTGCTATGGCTCTTGGTGCTATGAAAGTTGTTAAAGAGCCTGATGTAACAATTGTAGACCTGGGCAGTAGAGATAGTAAATGGATTAAGTACAATAACTTTAAATACAAAGATCTTGACTGGAATGGCACCTGCGGAAGTGGTACCGGGGCAACAATTGAAATGGTATGTAATTTCTATGATGTTGATACAGATGAACTGCCACTGGAAAAAGAAAAGATAGCTGTAACCTGTGGCGTTTTTGGTATGGAAAAGATCATGGATCTTGTCGCACGTGGAGTTCCATCTGAAATAGCTATTTCCAGATATATTCACGGTATAGCTTTTAATGTCTGGAATTTTGCTCGTTGCCCTGATAAAATTTACCTGTCTGGTGGCCTTTGCCTGAATAAATGTTTTGTTAATTCCCTGAAACTCTATACTGATGTTCACTTGCTGGGTCGATTTATCTTACTGGAGGGTTTATATTAGGTGAATGAGTTTGAAAAAGTTCTCTTGAATAGAATTCAATGCTCTTTTCCTGTTGCTGAAATACCATTTCAACTTCTGGCAGAAGAGTTTAATACTGACGAAAAAGAAATTATTCTTACAATCAGAAGATTAAAAAACAAACTGAATGTTATAAGGACAATTAGTGCTATTTTTAATCCTTCGAAATTAGGATATGTATCTACACTGATTGCTTTACAGGTTGATGAGTCACAAATTAATTCTATAGCAGAAAAAATTAATAAATTTCCTACGGTAAGTCATAATTATCTAAGAGATAACCGATTTAACATATGGTTTACTTTTGCAGCAAAGTCTAAACAGGAATTAGAGAATGTTATTAACTCATTTTGTCAACATAATAAAATAAAAAAATTTTTAATATTACCATCTATTAAGACTTTTAAGCTTAATACTATATTTAACTTTACTGATAATAAGAAATTAAACCAGGTTAATGTTGATAAGCCTTTAAAACAAGGTCTTTATCGATTGTCTGAATCTGATTATCCTGTTATAGCTAAGTTGCAAAATGATTTGCCGGTAATATCCCGGCCATATAAATTATTTGCAACAGAACTTGGCATAAAAGAACATGAGTTAATTGAAAAGACAAATTTATATCTTGAAAATGCTATTATAAAACGCTATTGTGCTTCTATTCACCATGTAAATGCAGGTATAAAATCCAATGCAATGATTGTATGGTCTGTTGATCCTGTGAAAATAGACATTACAGGTAGAAAGGTTGCAGAACTAGATTTTGTTTCTCATTGTTATGAACGTCCAGTATGCCCTGACTGGCCCTATAATTTATATACAATGGTTCATTCAGAAAATGAAGTGTCTTTAATGGCAAATATATATAAGATTGAGCAGATTACAGGTGCATCAAAAAAAGAAATACTTTACTCACTTAAAGAGTTTAAAAAAGATCGGGCTAGATATTTTTGCGATTGAAGGTTTTTAAATTATAAAAATTAGTTAAGCGACAGTTAAAAACTATCGCTTAACATTAAAAAGCTAAATCAGTAGAGTAAATTAATACTTACCTCTTTCTGTATAATGTGTGTGGAGCAATTTATGGGATTTTTCACCCAGAGGTTTTTTCAGGAACTCTTCGTAAATTTTAGTTACTTCCGGGTTCTCGTGAGATTTCCTGAGTTCCAGAGCACGATCTTCATTATAAATAGCTCCTGCACGCTTTTCTCTTATTTCTTTACTGGTTGGTATAGGCTGACCACCGCCACCCAGACAACCGCCCGGGCAGGCCATAATTTCTATGAAGTGATAATCAGCTTCACCAGCTCTTACTTTATCCATTAGAAGCTTTGCATTGGCCAGACCATGAGCAACAGCAAGCTTAACAGTTACACCTTCAAGAAATTTAAAGTTATCTTTCAGGTTTTCCAGTTTGATTGAAGCTTCTTTAACCCCTTCCATACCTCTTACAGGAAGTATTTCAAGGTTTTCAAATGGAACATCCCTGCCGGTGACAACTTCATAAACAGTTCTTAGAGCAGCTTCCATAACTCCGCCAGTAGCACCAAAGATAACAGCAGCACCTGTTGATTCACCCATAATAGAGTCGAATTTGCTGTCTTCAAGTTCCATTAAGTTAAGGCCTGCCTGCTTAATCATTTTAGCCAGTTCTCTGTTGGTTAAAACATAATCAACATCTTTAAAACCGCTATCAATCATTTCGGGCCTATCAGCCTCATACTTTTTGGCAGTACAGGGCATTACGGAAACTGTAATCATGTCTTCTGGTTTAACACCAATTTTTTCAGCAAAGAATGTTTTGGCAAGTGCACCAAACATCTGTTGAGGAGATTTACAGGTTGATACATTTGGTAACAGATCAGGATAATAGTGTTCAATATATTTGATCCAGCCTGGTGAACAGGAAGTTGTCATTGGTAATGCAACTGCTTCTTTTTTAACCAGTGCTTTTGTTAACCTTTCAAGAAGCTCATGACCTTCTTCTATAATGGTTAAGTCTGCTGTAAAGTCTGTATCCAGCACAGAGTCAAAACCCATCTTGCGTAATGCAGCGACCATCTTGCCAGTAACACGTTCTCCTGGTGGTAGTTCGAATTCTTCAGCAAGAGCAGCACGAATAGCAGGTGCTGTCTGAACGACAACATGCTTTGTGGGGTCATCAATTGCCTTCCAGACATCCTTAATGGCGTCTCTCTCAGTTAAAGCACCGGTAGGACATCTGTTAATACATTGTCCGCACATTACACAGATAACTTCACCAAGGCCTAAGTCATACATACAGCCTATTTCAGAGTCTTTGCCCCTGAAAACTGGCTTGATAGCCTCAACACCCTGAAGCTCTTCACAGACTCTTACGCATCTGCGACAAAGAATACATTTGTCGTTATCACGAACAATAGGTAAGTTATCCTCTATTTCGTAGCGTTTTTCTTGAGGTTTCGGGAAGCTAACTTCGTCAATACCATATTCTTCTGCTAATGCCTGAAGCTCACAGTTCAAATTTCTTTTGCAGGTTGTACATTCACCAAAGTGATTGGCTACCAGAAGTTCAATGATTGTTTTTCTGGCCTGACGTACTTTTCTTGTGTTAGTATTAATGACCATACCATCCTGAACAGGGGTACTGCAAGCTGCCTGAAGCAGTCTTTGTCCTTCAACTTCGCAAACACAAACTCTGCAAACCCCAAATAGGTTTAAATCACTGTGATAGCAAAGTGTAGGAATATGAATACCTTGCTTTTGAGCAACATTTAATATGCTATCACCCGGCCGGGCTTCAACTTCCTTACCATTAATGGTTACTTTTAGTTTTGTTTCAACATTTGTTGCCATATTATATTCTCCTAAATTGAATAAATAGCTTTCTATAAGTCTTCTTTGAAGTTTTTGTAGATATAAATAAATGGATTTGCTGCTGTTTGGCCGAGTCCACATTTTGCAGATACTGCCATTACTTCAGCAAGCTCAACGAGTTTTTCGAGATACTCTTCAGAAACATGTTCACCTTTTTCCAGTTTCTCTACTGCTTCAAGAATTCTCATTGTACCCTCTCTACAGGGTGTGCATTGCCCGCAGGACTCTTCAACGAAGAATTCCATAAAGTTCATAAGTACATGACGCATATTTCTTGACTTATCAAATACAATAATAGACCCGCCTGGAGGATATCCTTCGAATGCTATAGGTTTATCAAAGTCTTTTTCACCAATTGTTACACCACCTGCACCGCCAATCTGTACAGCTTTAGTGTTTTTAGCATCAACAAGTTCCAGTAAATCTTTTACTTTTGTACCCAGGTCAAGTTCATATACTCCGGGATTGTTACAGTCACCTGAAACACTGAATAGTTTGGTACCGGTTGATCTTTCTGTACCATACTTTTTAAACTCTTCTGGTCCTTCTGTTATTATAAATGGTATATAGCAGAATGTTTCAACATTGTTTACAATTGTTGGACATTGCAAATAACCTTTTTCAACCGGGTAAGGTGGTTTGTTTCGGGGCTCGCCTCTTTTACCTTCCAGTGATTCTATTAAGGCTGTTTCTTCTCCGCAAACATAGGCTCCTGCATTAAGTCTTATTTCGACGTCAAAGTCAAATCCTTTCTTGAGAATGTTTTTACCGAGCCAGTTTTTATTTTTATATTGTTCGATTTTTGCTTTAAGATCTTTAAGCATCCAGCGATATTCTGCTCTTAAGTAAATAATACCGTTTGCTGACCCTATTGCATGGCCTGCGATAATCATACCTTCAAGCAATTTGTCAGTATGTTCTAACAAAAGTACTCTATCTTTAAAGGTTCCTGGTTCGCCTTCATCGGCATTACAAATGACATACTTTGTTGTACCTTCTGCTTTTGCTGCAAGATCCCATTTTAGACCTGTAGGAAAACCTGCCCCACCTCTTCCTTTAAGGTTTGAGTCTTTTACAGCTTCAATTATTTTTGAAGGGCTAAGGCTTAAGGCCTTTTCAAGTGCTTCACCTAGTTTATAATCTGGTGATAAGAGTCGTTTTCTTTCCATAACTTGTGCCATGTTAAATACTCCTATATCTATTCGGCTTTTCTTTTGTAGTCTCTTATAATTTCAACTGCTTTTTTAGAATCCAGCCTGGTATAAACATCGTCATTAACCAGCATAGCCGGGCCCTGATCACACATTCCAATACAGGGTGTAGTAGAAAGTGTAAACAGGCGATCATCAGTAGTATTACCAACTTTGATTCTAAGTTCTTTCTCAAGTGCTTTAATGATCTCTTCTTTGCCTGCCAGGTCACAACTTATAGTGTGGCAAACTCTTACTACAAACTTGCCTGTAGGTTTAACATTGATAAAGGCATAGAAGGATGCAACACTATAGACTTCATTAGGGCTCATATCCATTTCTATCGCTACATCTCTAATGATGTCTTCGGTAAGATAGCTTCTTTTTTCAACTAATTCCTGTAAAATTGGTAAAAGAAGTTCTTTTTTTTTGCCATGTTTGCTGACGGCTTCTTTCACATCTTTGTGTACTTCTAGTGTTTTCATTGTTTGTTCTCCCGTATAAGTAGATTAATCACTGTTAATTAATAAATTGACTTTATGTAAAAACTCTTTATTGGAGCAATCTGCTTCAATGAAATCATCAATTGGCCAATAGTATTGAGGGTTTAAAGGGTCAAAGAAATAACCATTATAATCCGAAACGTTTCCTGCAAGAATAACCGGAACAGTTTTATTGTTATAAATTGCTTTTAATTCTTGAATTAGATTTAAGCAATTTTCCATAATGCTTTCACTGGAATTAATTATTACTAAATCAGGGTCATTTTTCTTTAAATTATAAAGATTCTGGTTGTCAAGGTTCATTGAAAAGACTTCAAAACCCGAGTTTTGCAATACTTCGGTTGCTATTTTTCTAGAATTATCTGTGGTTTCGAAAATAAAAACTCTTTTCATAGATATTTAATAATTTAATAAAATTTTTGCACACCTTAAATAGTCTTGACTATTAATTTTAGTTAAAACATAGAGTTTGTAAAAGACGTTATAAAAGTCTATTTGAGAGAAATTCTCACTAAAACCATTTTAATTACTACTAAAACGTAATTCATTATATTTTAATTGTGCTAAAATTCACAATAATAATTCAATTAAAATAGTTACTATACTTACTGTACTTAATTGATTATTTCAGTCATTGCCAAATCAAAATTATATCCTTAAAGGTATAAAATTATTCTTAAGAAGTAGCCATAAAGTCTAATATACAAAATGTATACTATCCATATGCATGAATAATTACTGATTTAATTTCTGGCTTTATATTTTAAACCGATAATCTTTACGTTCCATATAGCTTGTATGCAATATTTCATGACTTTTATGGCTTCCAGGATGGCCAAGAAACTCATCATAGAGCTTTTTGATAAATGGATTATTGTGGCAATTTCTTATATTTTTGGTTTTATCGTCTTCATATAGACCTCTACCACGCTCCAGGCGTATATCGTCATTAATACTAACAGGTTGACCTCCTCCACCAATGCAGCCACCAGGGCAGGCCATGACTTCAATAAAGTGATAAGGTAGAGTTTCATTATTTTGTTTTGCTTCACGTACTTTATTAAGGACTTTCTCGACATTTCCAAGCCCGTGAGCAACTGCAAAGCAAACTCGGGTATCATTTACAGGCATTTCAGCTTCTTTGACGCCATCAAGCCCTCGTATATTGTCAAATTCTACACGTTTAAGGTTTTTTCCAGTAGCATAATAATAGGCACTTCTTAAAGCTGCCTCCATAACGCCACCTGTAGTACCGAATATAACCCCACCACCTGAATAATCTGCTAGTATCTGGTCAGGATCACTTTCAGGAAGGCTTGCAAAGTCTACACCTGCCTGGTTAATCATACGGGATAGTTCTCTTGTTGTTAGAGAAATATCAATATCCTGATGGCCTGATGAAAACATCTGATAATCACGTGTAATCTCATATTTTTTGGCAGTACAGGGCATAATGGATACCATATATATTTGCTCAGGGTTGATTCTCATAATATCAGCATAGTAAGTTTTTGACAGTACACCAACAATCTGGTGCGGAGACTTGCAAGTAGAGAAGTGTTTAATCATATCAGGATGAAATTTTTCTAGAAAGTCTACCCATGCCGGGCAGCAGGATGTAATAAGAGGTAAATCAGCTTCCTTATCTTTAAATCGCTTAATAAATTCAGTTGCTTCTTCAACTACTGTTATATCTGCTCCGAAACTGGTGTCGAAAACTGCTTTAAAACCAAGCCTTTTGAGCATTGTGTATATTTTTCGTGTAAGGTTTGTACCGGGGGTAAAGCCAAACCGTTCGCCAAGAGCCACTCTTACTGCTGGTGCTATCTGAACCACACAATATTTATCCGGGTCTCTGAGGGCAGCCCATACTTTTTGTGTTTCGTCATATTCAAATATAGCCCCTGTTGGGCAGTGTGCAGAGCATTGTCCGCATTTAACACAGGGCGAATCTGCAAGCGTTACATCTGCTGCCGGAGCTATTCTACTTTGGTATCCTCTCTCAACAAATGATAGAGCCCATACATTTTGAAGTTGCTGGCAAACTAACACACATCTACCGCACTGTATACATTTTTGGGGTTCTAGAACTATGGCTTTAGTTGTTTCATCTCTGGGTATATCCCTACTAATTTTGTCGAAACATTCTTCTCTAATGCCAAATTCAGCGGTCAGAGTTTGCAATTCGCAGTTGTTGTTTCTGCCACAGGTCAGGCATTCATTCGGATGGTGTGATAAAATAAGTTCGAGAACGATTTTTCTGGTCTCAACTATCTCCGGATCGTGCGTAATGACTTCCATATCGTTTTCTATTTCAGTGCAACAGGCTCTTAACATCTTGTTTGAGCCTTTTACCTTGACGACACAAATACCGCAAGAGGCAGAAGGAGGTAAATCAGGGTGTTTGCACAGGGTTGGAATCTTTACCTGAAGCTTTTTAGCAGCATCAAGAATAGTCGTGCCCTCTTCTACGACAACTTCTATATCATTAATTTTTGCTTTAATCATCATAAACCTCACATTATTTTCTGGTTACTGCGTCGAACTTGCATACTTCAGCACATTTTCCGCATTTAATGCATAAATCCGGGTCAATGACGAACCCTGTTTTTCTATCACCTTTGATGGCGTTTACGGGGCAGTTTTTGAAGCATAATCCACATTTGGTACATTTATCAGGTATTATATAATATGAAAGTAGTTCTGAACACTTGCCGGCCCGGCATTTTTTCTCCAGAATATGTTCTTTATATTCTTCTTCAAAGTACTGGAGGGTTGACACTACCGGGTTTGGTGCAGTTTGACCGAGCCCGCACAAGGAAGCTTTTTGCATACCCTGTGAAATAGATTTTAGTTTATCGATATCACCAAGTTCTCCTTTGCCTTCAGAAATTTTTTCCAGCAAGCGTAGCATCTGATAGCCTCCAATGCGGCAGGGAGCACATTTACCGCATGATTCATCAACGCAGAACTGGAGATAAAATTTGGCTATATCAACCATACAGTCTGTTTCGTCCATAACGATAAGTCCACCAGAGCCCATAATGGAGCCCAATTCTTGCAGGGCTTCGTAACTAACTGGCGTATCAAAGTAATTTACAGGTATAACACCGCCTGATGGCCCTCCTGTCTGGACAGCTTTAATCTTTTTATCAGTTGCACTGCCTCCTCCGATGTCATTAATAAGGTTTTTTATGGGCATTCCCATTGCTACTTCTACAAGGCCAGAATTTTTAATTTTTCCGGTTAAGGCAAAAACCTTTGTGCCTGTTGATTTTTCTGTTCCGACAGAGGAGTATTTTGTGCCTCCTTCGAGTATTATATATGGTACATTAATTAATGTTTCAACGTTGTTAATAACTGTAGGCTGATTCCATAGTCCTTTAACTGATGGATAAGGCGGTCTTGGTCTTGGATATCCTCTTTTTCCTTCGATAGAAGCAATAAGTGCAGTTTCTTCTCCGCAAACAAAAGCTCCTGCTCCTAGTCTTATTTCAAGATCAAAGTTTACACGGCTATCAAGGATGTTTTTACCGAGAAGACCGTATTCATATGCCTGGTTAATTGCTTTTTGAATTCTTTCAATGGCAAGAGGGTATTCAGCTCTGATATAAAAGTATCCCTGTGTGGCTTTAACGGCGTATCCAGCTATAATCATACCTTCTATAAGTGAGTGCGGATCGCCTTCGAGCATACTTCTATCCATATATGCTCCTGGATCACCTTCGTCAGCGTTACATATAACATATTTTTGTTCTGAATCAACTTCCAGGGTGAATTTCCATTTAAGCCAGGTGGGATATCCACCACCACCACGACCTCTGAGCCCACTTTTTCTAATTTCATCAATAACATTTTCTGGTGACATTTCAGTCAGAGCTTTTGTAAGGGCAGAATAACCATCGTTAGCAATGTATTCATCTATATTTTCAGGGTTAAGGTTGCCGCAATGTCTCAATGCTATTCTAACCTGCTTATATGATTCTTTTAAGTGCAGGTCAACCAGGGTTTTACCTTTTTCTATAGTGCTTTCAATTATTCTTCCAATGTCATTTTCTTTAACATTAACGTATGTAATATTTTCAGGTAGTAGTTTAAGGGTGATACCTTTATTGTAGATTCCCATGTCTGCGATTTTAATGAGGTGTATTTTGTCAAGAAGGTTTTTTCCCTGTAGTTTTTGCTCGAATGCATTGTAGAATTTGCTTGTGTTGTCTTCTTTTGAGGTGTTTGTATCTTTAATATATATAATTTTTTCAGTCATGGTAACTTTTTCCTCTACATATTAATTTCATAAATATAGTCATGAATGAGGTTTTTCTTTTCGATATGTTCTTCAATTATTTTCAGGGCTATTTTTTTGTCAACGTTGCCGTAGAGAACCTTAGGTAATTCTTTAACATTAACTTCAACAAGAGGTTCAGCGCAGCACAGACCGATACAACCGCATTTTCTAACGGTAAGTGGCAGTTTGCGTTTTTTGATTTCTGTTTCAAAAACTTTAAATACTTCTTCTGCGCCTGCTGCTAGCCCGCAAGTACTCATTCCTATTTTTACACAGCATTCGCAGCTGGCCTGAGTGTTTTCTTTTATTGATTTGAGGTCAATTTTAGACATATTAATTATTCCTCGTTTTTGTATTTAGTGATTATATCTTTGATGTTGTCTGGAGAAACTTTGCTGAGCACTTTATCATTGATCATTACCACTGGTGCCAGTCCGCAGCATCCAAGGCATCTGACGACTTCCAGTTTAAAAAGGCCATCAGGGGTTGTTTCTCCTTCATTAACCTGTAATTCTTTTGAAAGTTTTTTCAGTATTTCAGGTGCGCCTTTCAGATAGCAGGCAGTACCCATACAGACAGCGATTTTATACTTTCCGGGAGGGGTAACGGTAAAGTAGTTATAGAATGTTAGCACTTCATATATTCTTGCTAGTGGTATTTTCATTGCTTTAGAGAGCTTATATGCTTCTTCTTTAGGCACATAGCCATAATAATCCTGTATATCGTGCAGCACCATAATGAGGTTGCCTTTTTTATCTTTCCATTTTTCCAGAAAGCTTTCTACTGATTTAATTTCAAGTGTATTGTTCATGTAAATATCTCCTGGGTATCGAATTGTGAATATTTTCACGAATGCTCAAAAAAATTTTAGTCAGTATTATTTTAGATCAAAAAAAGTATTAATTAAAAATTATTGAAATGAAATACGCAATCAGAGGTATAAATGAAACAATGGTTATAAGGGGCTTTATAAGCTTATCATGGAAATAAACACAAAAAAGAGGCTATCAAAAGCCTCTTTTTATATTGATTAATGAGTAGTTGTTATGCCATGTTCCAGATGCCTATGTTGCCACCCTGAGAAGAGTTGGCGAACATATTCCAGATAGAGCCTGTGCTCTGGTTAAAGATATCAATATGGCCGGCCCCTAATGTTTGGGCAGTTAGATTTTGAACGTTTCCAGCGTTGTTGAAGCCGATATAGTCAGGTCTTGCCTGTGGTGGTGGTGGAACCGGTACGTTATCAACGAGTGAAACATTTGTCATGCTTCCGCCCTGTGCGTTATTAATGAAGGCAAAGCCGTTATTAGCAGGTGAGAATACATTAGCAGCAAGGTTTTGGGTGTGTCCGGTGTTGTTGTATTTGACATTATCGCCATCAAAAGAGTTGATGCCAACATTACCAGCGTAACCGTTGTTTGTAGCCATAGTTTGATCTGTCATAGCAAGATTTCCCATGAAACCATTGTTTGTAGCTGTACTGGCACCGAACATTGCGGTGTTGTTCATTGAGCCATAGTTAGTGGCATTGCTCTGGCCGTGCATTGCTGTGTTATTAACCAGACCATAGTTTGTTAAATTTGCGTTGACCATACTTAAATTGTTAATATAACCCATAAATAACTCCTCTCTTTATTGCTGTAATTCAATTAAATTCAAAATAACCAACTATTAAGTTTTAAAAAAGTTACATAAGTCCTCCTGTTTAATGCTTAAACGGTAATGCTCCTTATGTATAAAAAAACAAAACTGCAGAGAGGATTGCTAACACCAGGTGGTAGGAAACATACCACCAAGAGGTAGGCTTGAGAATAAATGTGTTGTTATATAAATAGTAAAAAGTCTTATGGTTAAGTGTTTAAGCTCTCTTTCGATAATTATTCAATCATTTGTATATATGGTTAGTTTGCAATAAATTTAGTTATTTTTTAACCGGATTTAAGTTTACAAACCTTAATAATTTATATATGTTTTAAATAATACTTAATTAGTTGTTAAATCAATAAGTGATCCTATTTCATTACCGGTTTCATTGAGCCAGCTATCCATTTGGGTGTATGTTTTTTCAAGAAGTTCAACTTCACTGACTTTTTTAGAATACTTAAAAAGCTTATCGCTAAAATTTCTTCTATCTTCACAATATATGGCGGCTCTCATTTTGAAATCCTTTATGATGTCTTCTGTATCCCAGGAGTATGTTTTATAATAGCTGTAAGCTTCGTCACTTATAACATCTTTATTCTTAAGGCTTTGAAGTATAGAGCCAAGCATCCGAATAATATCCCTGGCTTTTCTGTTTATAAGTCTTTCAAGTTCATTTATTTTATTCAGGTTTTGTATACCTTTAGGAGGGGTTATTAAAACTCTGGCAGTGGGCAAGTAATCAATTCTTTTAAGAGATTGTTTTTTGTTAATGCTATCTTTCAGGTCTGGCACTATATAAAAATCCTGGTTATCTGCATTGTCTCTCAATTGCCCTGTTTTGTGAGCTGTTTTAAGACGGTCAGTAATATGCAGAAAGCTGATAAGTTCCTCATTTTTAATCTTATTTTTAAGTTCAGGCTTAAAGAAAAGTTCTCTTACTTCCGGCGTAAGAAAATAATAGACAATATAAGCGTTAAAGAAAATCCACAAAATGACTATGAACTTTGGCATGTTACCGAGTGGCATGTTGTTATAAAGCGTTGTATCAATAATAAGTATTTGAAAGGAGGCTACAATGAAGAATAAACTGAATGAAAGCTGTAGTATCCATCCGTGTATTCGCAGTGCCAGCAGGTAATAAAACATCATAAGCGAGATGGCGAAAATAAAAATACCCCAGAAATAAGTAAAATAATTTGTTGAGATTTTTGCAAGCGCCTCAATAGAACTTGCGTCATACGCCAGTGAACCAGATAGAAATACCTGAATTAATCCTGAAATAGAATAAATCAAGTATGCAATCACGAGAAATGTAAAAAACGCAGGTCTTTTAATCATTTGTTATCCCTTTGTCTGATAAAATACTTTTAAGATTAGTAATTTCAACATTTAAGAGTACTTTAAAATAGTTTATGAATATATTATGATAAAAAAAAGCGGGTTAAAACAATCAATTATTATATAAACACAATATAAAGGCATATTGTATGAGGCGAAAGAGATTATTATTATTAACCATATTGTTCACTGCATCGATGTTTTTTAATGTTACCGGTTTTGCAACAGATAAGACAGTGCTATATGTTGAACAACTGGAAAACCAGATGTTCAGTATGACCTATGAAAATGATGATATAGCAGGACGATTAGATCGTCTGGAAGAGCTTATCTTCGGGCGAACTTACAAAGATGAATCTTCAGATGTTCGCATGCTTAGATTAAAAGCTTTATTGTCAACGGAAGAGACGGCAATACCTACAGAAGAAGAGTATCAGGATGCTAATAAATATCCTGATGTTATAACGCTGGATAATAAGCCCTATAAATCACCTGATAAGGCTTCCAATTCAGGTAATACAGAACACTCTTTCTTGCCTGATTCTGATACGTCAACTGCCATACCTTTAGATTATGAGCAAAAGCATCCCCGGCAGGAATATAGCTATCATGACGATGTGGAAGTAGAAGATTATCCTGCTGTAAGTTTTCTTGAGACAAAAGTTTTCAACAATACTTATAAAGGAGAAGACGTCAGCCAGCGTCTTAACAGGCTTGAAAAAGAGCTTTTTAATGAAACTTCAAGTAACAAGTCTCTCAGTGAGCGCCTTGATAGTCTTAAAGTCGCTGTTCTGGGTACAACAAATATGCCACTGCCTCCCAGAGATGATTCAGGACGAATGGTTTATAACTATCCAGCTAACCCGAGCGGTGGAACTTATTCTTTTACACCTAACATGAACCCTCAGCAGTATTATCAGTCTCCTGAAATGAATACTTTTCAACAGGGAGGTAACTATCCCGGCATTAATGAAGTGGAATATTCTCCATTAGAGCCCGGTTATGGCGATAACAGTATGTCCAGTGAGAGCCTGAAAGAAGTTACATCACGTTTAGAAGAAGATGTTCTCGGTCAATCATTTCAAGGAGAACCTTTGAATACACGCCTTGACCGACTTGAGATGCATATTTTTAACCGTACAGCACCGGGTTATACTCCTGAAAGCAGGTTAGAACGTTTGATATCAGTAGTTGCTGCTGATAGTACGTCTGATCCCCACGACCTTACAAAAATAAAGCGTCTCAGAAAAATTCAAACAGGTCTGACAGTGGGAGGTTTGCTGTTTAGCATATTGAAGGGATTTTTATTTTAATACATATGTATTAACTACGGTCTGCAAAAGGTTTTGTCTGTCTGATAGCTTCGTAAAGTACTATCCCTGCTGAAGTAGCAAGGTTCAGGCTCCGTTTGTTGCTTACCATCGGTATACGGATGCTTTTTTGAGGGTTGTTAAAGATTAGATTTTCTGGTAACCCTTTTGTTTCACTGCCAAAAACAAGGAAATCGTCAGAGGTATAAAGTACATCAGTATACAGTTGTGTTGCTTTTGTTGAAACATAGTAAAAATTATTCTCAGGATAAAGTTCCTGAAGGTCTTCCAGCCTGTCAAAAGTTTTAACATTCAGCTCATGCCAGTAATCCAGGCCAGCTCGCTTGAGGTGCCTGTCAGTAATAAAAAACCCTGGATAGCCTACCAGGTAAAGCTGAGCCCCTGTACATGAGCATAACCTGCCTATATTGCCGGTATTAGCAGGTATTTGTGGGTCTACAAGCACAATGGATAACATTTAATACTTCTCTGATTTGCTATAATTACTAAAATCAATTATTTAAAAATGTTGAAAGGTTAACTATCCTTTCTGAAAAGTTTTTTCATAAATATATCGCTAAAATTAACTATTTTGTTGGAATTATACTATAATTAAGTGGGCAAACAGATTAAATTTGGTAAAAAATTTCATGACGGTAGATGAATGGCTCAAAAAATTAAATGATATTCTGGGTAATGACCTTTTTGATGAGCTAAAAGTAACTTATGTTCTGGCTGAAGAGGCTCATAAGGCTCAAAAAAGAAACAATGGCGAACCTTATATACTTCACCCGATAAGAGTTTGCATTATTCTGGCTGATGAACTTGATCTAAAAGATAGAAATACATTAATGGCAGCTCTTTTGCATGATGTTGTTGAAGATACCCCTGTTACAATAGGAGAAATAGAAAACCTTTTTGGCAAAAAGGTTGCAGAATATGTGAATTTTCTTACCAAATCTGACGATTTTAATGAAAATATTGATAAACAAAAAGAATATTTTAAAAACCTGAAGAAAGCTCCCCGCAAAGTTCAGCTTATAAAGCTTGCAGATCGCCTTGATAACCTGAGAGATCTGGCCGGTTGTGGTGATGAAATGAAAATACGCAGGTATATGATGGATATGGCGTATAATTTTATGGAATGGTCTAAAAAGACAAGTCCTTATATTCATGCGGAGTATGAAGACCTGATGTTCCAGTATAAAGAAAAGTTTGGAGATTTTGAAATTAATTAATCTAGTGTGTTCCAGATAATTCTTCTGCTCTTTGGGTTTGTTTTCCGGTAATTTTTTCTTCTTTAATTTCGGGTTGTTCCTGTTTTGTTTCAATAAAGAGGTATTTGCTTTCAATAATAACAGGCAAACCTCTTATAATGCACAGGAAAACAGTGATATAAACGCTTATATAGGCAAAATAATAAATAAATGTTTTGAAAAGTCCAGGTTCAAAGGCAGGAATATTTGCTATGATGAGCAAACTGAAGGCAATACCTTTAAAAGCTGCATAGGCTCCCCTGCTAAAGTTTGATGCGACAAGAAACTTACCGAGTGAAGATTTCATCATGGTTGTTTTGCCGAATGCTGTCAAACCCTGTTCAAGGGCAATGCTTCTGATACCGTCTACAACAAAGCTGCGAATAACAACAACAATAGGTATCCAGACACTTACCCAGCCAAGAGCTGTAAAAGCTATCCAATAAATGTTTTCTACAATCCTGTCTCCAATAATATCAAGAACAGCTCCGAGTTTGGATGTCAGTTTGTATTTTCTTGCAATGTATCCGTCAAGACCATCCATTGTAATGGCTATAATAGTCATTACAAAAGACACAAGATAAACAATAGTGTTTTCTTTAAACCAGAATAAAAGTGATATGGCTAAAATAACGATGATACATCTTAATAGAGTTACAAAATTGGCCATAATAATTGGTTCCTGATAGTATTTGTGGTTATTTTCACGATAAAAATTTTTCTCAAACGTGAGGCACTATCTATTATAAATAATAAGCGTTGAGAATGCAAAAGAGAATTCAATTTATTATTGATCAACCGGGTTTTTTTGAGCTGTTTTAATCAGCGGGTAATTGCATTTATCACAAACGGCAGGTAATTTATATTTTGGCAGGTTAAATTTTTGCCTTATTAAATGATGGCTACAGTTAGGACAGGTAAGGTATTCAGTTGATTGTGATACCTCTTTGGCAAAGAAATAAAATATATAAAGAAAAATAATGCTGAAAAAGAAGATTGTAGATACATTAGGCAGTAACTCAACAGCGAAATAGTAAAGTATAAAAAAGAGAAACATAGTAATAGAAATAATGAACCAGGTTTTAATTAACCTGTAGAATATTATAAATCTGGGTTTGAATTCTTCAATTGTTTCTTCAGGTGTGCAGTGTCCATTAATACATTTGTCATCATAGTTTTCAGGGTCATAGTGAAGTTCCAGGGTTGATAGAACATTTTTAGCATCTCGTGTATATTTATCATAATCCTGAATATTGCTGTATACTCTCGGGGTAGATGTTATAATTACCTTTGTGGTATTCATTCTGGTTTCTTCAAGTTTTAGAGATAGTTTAGAAAACTCTGATTCCAGGTCAATTGTTTTCATATCTGAGTCACTATCTATGTATTTAAGATCGTTCATAGATTTCAGTAGTGTGCGGGCAGATTTAAAAAGCTCATCAGCAGATCTTTGAAGCTCAAGAGTACGAGTATAGCTGGCATTACGTGCTATATATGGGCTAAAATAGTTTATCAGGCTAATAGGAACAAGCAATATAGCCAGGCTGACGCTTTTTATAAAAGCATCCACAACAGCATTGATGCTCAGTGTAACATTTGCAATGAGAAGAAAGATCAGAAATATTAAAAGTGTGTATTTGATAAGATTTTTAAGAATTAATAAAGAGAGTTTTTTCATATGATATAAAAATTAGGTTTTATTCCTTGTTTTCTATTACTATAACACCTTTTCAGTAAAGGGTCTAAATTGTGAATATTTTGTTATCGCTGGCTTAGATTCGTTTTTCTGTTTGGCTTTTCCTGTGTTTATACTACAAATGCATAGTTGAGGGGTTTGTTGACTGATGTTTAATAATTCTTCATATTTACTTTATTCTTTTAAACTTTATTTGAAAGAGGTCGATTATAAAAACAGAACACTTTGCAAGCGGTGGGTTAGTGAAAAAAGCTAGCCCATCTATTATTGAAGGAGTTTTTGTTGATATCGGGTATTACAACCTTTAACGGTATAGAGGCATCTGTAAGCGGCATCAATGGTGGGCGTGTTGTTCAGGTGGTTGCGGCTGGCAATATTGCAAATGTTCATTCACAAGACTATCAGGCAGCAAGAGTAGATTTGTCGTCAGTTGCAACAGGTGGAGTAAGTGCCTCTGTAAGTATTAGTGATGACCCACCTCTTGAGTTCTACAACCCGGATGGCTCAAAGACCACTTTCTCCAATGTAGATCTTGTCACAGAGATTACTTCAATGAAAATGGGTGAATTGATGGTCAATGCTAATGCTGCAGCCTACAAAATACAGGCAGATTCTATAGGCACTATTCTTGATACATTTGGTTGATTAAGCTTATAAAACTTATTGTTCCAGTTTTTGCCCGCAGTTACGGCAAAACTTGTCAGTATAACTAACTTTGTTGCCACAGTTTGGGCAAAATTCCTTTTGTGAAGGCTCTGACTGGTCGACTTTTTGCTTGGCTTCTTTGATGCTGCGGTCGAGTTCTTCTTTCTTTTCGCTGATCTGTTTATTTATCTCTTTTATATCTCCAACAATTTTATTTATTTCTTCTTCAGAGATATTTTCAGTATTTTCGACTTTTCTAAAGGTAAGACTGCCCAATTCTTCTAGTTTTCTCTTTCGTTGTCTGGCTAAATCATTAATCTGGTTCTTGACTTTAGAGACCTCAAACATCTCTGTTACTTTGCCTGAAAGTTTATCCATTGAACTATTAATATCTTTTAGCAGGTTTTCAATAAAATCAGTTGACATAAGTTCTCCTTTTCCCTTTATTGTAATAAATCTCCACTTTCTTCTTCTTCATTTTCCATTATATTTTCGATATCGGTGTTTTCTAAATCATTATAGTATTGATCGATGATTTTTTTAAGCTCTTTTTCTTCTTCTTTAATTTGCTGGTTAATTTCTTCGATGTGCTTTTTATCAAGAATTTCAGAGTATTTCTCCATAAGTTTGTCTATTTTTTTAGGTCCGGGTGCATTTTTATAAGGGTTGATTGGTTGTAACTTAATAAAGAGCTTTAATTCATCAATTGCTTTTTTGAATTCTTTTATACTGGCGTAGTGTCTGGCTAAAAGGTAGTGGGCTTTTGCACTTTGAGGATAGAAGTTAATTATTTCTTGCAGGCTGTCAATCATTTGTTTATGGTATGTTTCAGTTTTAGGTATTTTATAAAGATCATCAAACATTGCATTTGCCCGGTCTTTAGTTTTCGCAATATTAGTCAGGCCAGTAATAGCGTTTTCATTTCCTGTAAGTTTTCTTGCTCTATCATAAATAGCCCTTGAGGCAAAAAGTTCATGATATGTGTAAAGCCTGTCTGCAAGCCATACCAGTTTTGATGAAGCCTGTTCATAGTCATCTTCGGTTGAATAATGCGAGATATATTTATCTATAGCAGATTTTAGAATGTCACTGGCACTGAAATAGTCCTGTAAAAGAAACAGAGCCTCGCCTTTTGCTGCATAATCTTCAGGCTTTTCGGGTTGCAGAGCTGCTATTTCTTCCAGGCTTGCTCTGGATTCAGGAGTGACACCCTGTCTGGCTATTAAAAATTTTTGCCAGTTTACTTTAATTTCGTGATTATCTGCTTTGAATTCTTGCAGGTTTTTTGCCAGAAAGTCTTTATCAAGATACCAGTTTTTGTGATCCATTTTATTTTCACGACTTAGAAGATAATGATAAGAGCAAAGCCCTTCAAAACCTGTTTGATTAGAGGGTTCAATTTTGAGTATCTTTGTAAATGCTGGCCTTGTATGAATATAATCTTTGTTTCTTAAGTAATTGCGGGCCTGAGTCATAAACTGTTCCATTATACCGTAGTCAATATCTATAGCCCTGCGATATGCCTCAATGGATTTCTTTTCTTCTCCCATAATTTCAAATAAGTGTGCCATTCGTGTGAAAGCATCTACGTAGTTTGGCTTGATCTTGAGGGTTTTTGTGTACTCTTCAATGGCTTTTTCATGGTTAGCAAGTTTCTCATACATTAGCCCTAGCAGAAAATGAACTTTATAGGTCATGTAGATATCATAAAATTGGCCTTTTTCAATAAAATGTATTGCCTGTCTGTATTGCCTGGATTCAGCCAGCATTTTCCCCAGAGACTTATATGCTCTTGGAGATTTTGTATCCAGACTTATAGCACGCTCAAATTGTTTTATAGCAAGTTCTGGTTTATTTAATCTGGTATACAAAATGCCAAGATTAACGTATGCATCAGCATCCTGGGGGTTAATATCCAGAGCTTTCTGAAATGCTGAAAGTGCTTTATCATAATTTTTATTTTCTATTTCAAGCAGGCCAAGAGTTGTGTAAATTTGAGCATTATATTTATCAATTTCTAAGGCCTTTTTAATAGCTTTATTAGCATTTTTAAGTAATACTTGTGAGCTTTCAGGGTTTTCATTAGACCAGAGATAATAGTTATAAGCCAGTCTTTCATATGCCTGTGCATTACCTTTGCTGGTATTAATGACACCAAGAAAAAGCTCTTCAGCCTTAACAAATTCAGACTGCTTCATATAGAGAGTTCCCAGGGCCAGCATCGCCGGAGTATATTGCGGGCTTTTACTCAGCAATGCAACATATACTGCTTGAGCCTGATGCAGCTTGTTTTGTTTTAATAGGTCTTCTGCAAGAAGCATCTCTTCTGTATACGGAGCATAGTTTGATGCAGTACTCATACCTGTGTTTACGAGCAGTATAACAATTATTAATGCTTGAAATAGTTGTCTTTTCATCAAAATCCAGGTTTATCAGGTAAAATACACAACAATAATAGTAATAGCTATTATTACTAATAACAAGAGTGCTATTTTGGTTATGTTTGAAATTAACATTATTTGCTTCATCCTCACTACAAAAGGATGTTTTGGGTTAATCGCAATGGCTTCTTTGAGGTATTCTTTAGCTTTTGAAAAGTCTTTTTTATTGAAATAAGCATAAGAAAGATAGGCGTAGACATCATCTTTATTAGTATTGAATTTTAAAGCTTCATCAAAACAGTCTATAGCTTTCTCTATATCTTTATTTTCCAGATAAGATCTTCCTAAAAGTATGAATGAAAGAGGGTTATAAGGCTGATAATAAAGTGCTTTTTCTGCGTATTTAATAGCTTCTGCAAATTGATTATTGATAAAGTGGTAATAAGCAAAAGTAATATTGGCAGTAAAATTGCCAGAATCTATTTCAAGTGATTTGTTCAAGTGTTTTAAGCCCTCTTCATTATCACCTAGGTTAATATAAAGATGGCCAAGGCCTGCGTATACCTCTTCATTGTCAGGGTTTATATCAATAGCTTTTTTAAAACTTTCTATAGCTGCTGGATGGTTTCCATCTGTGAAATGTAAAGTAGCTTTGCTTGAATAATATAGAGCACTTTCTGGGTTTATAACAGCTATATTTTCAACAGTTTCTCTGACAAGTTCAGACTCTCCTCTAAGAAGAGCAATGCTTGCAAAAAGATCATAAGATGCTTCATCCAGTGAATAGGATAACAGCTTCTCAGCATTTGATTTAGCTTTAGAAAGTTGAAGCTTTTCAAAGTATATTTCAGTTAAAAGATAATAATTATAAGGGTTTTGCGGATCAATAATCTTTGCTTTTTCAAGCCGGGTAATTGCATCAAGATTATTATCCTGCAAGTAGTAATTAACTGCTGAATAATAGAGTTCATAAAGAACTTTAATGTTTTCCGGGCCAGTTTTACTGTAATGATCAATATTAATTTCAATTTCTGGATACTTTTCATAGATATCAATTAATGCCTGATAGGCGTAATAATTTCTTCTATCAAGTTTGAGAGCCTGCTTAATATTGTTAATAGATAGTTCCAGGTTGTTAGTTAGCAGATAAACAAGACCAAGGTTGAGATAAGCATAGCTGCCCATAATGTTTGCATTTAATTTTCGCTGATAATGCCTTATTAAATAGGTTTTTTTGTCTATTTTATGAAATTTAGAGTCTTTTGAATCAGGAAAAACCCTTTTAATACGGTTGTTGTAGTTCTTAAGAATGTTGTTTAATTCTATGTTTGATAGTGATGCAATATATCCGCTACCTGTTGATGTTTTTTCTTCAAGATTTACTGGATTAAGACTCCAGGCTGAAGCAACACTTAGAACTGTTTCCTCGTCAGGTATCCATTGAGATTCTTTAATAGCAGAGAATTTAAAATGTTTTTCAATATCTGTTAACTCTCCTTCATCGATAAGTATTTCACCTGTTTTACCCAAATATACAAAGGTTCTAAGAGAAGATCCATTTCTTGAAAGCATCCACTGGCTGAGTTTTACTGTCCTGTGTGTGCCAAAAGCCTGGGCTTCTTCAAATGTTTCACTTAAGTAGTTTAATAAATTTTTTATGCTGGTGGCATTTTCTGGTGTATCTGTAAGAAATAACGGGCTAACAAGAAAGATCCAGCCGTTAACCGGCGGGCTTATAAAGACAGGAAAATCAGGTTCAAGTTCTGAATTATGGCTATATGCTTTTTTGATGCCATCCTGCCAGTTTGTTAGCTCTTTATTATTTAATTTCATTGCCTGAAGAAGATCAGTTTGACGGCAAGACCTTACAGCAAGCCATCCCATCTTATAACCAAATGATACAGGATTATTTATATTCTCAGACAAAGAGACTCCTTATGGGTTATTAAACTATTTTGAAAAGCTTTTTAGCTGTTGAATAACCTGTTTTCTGTCGCAAGCATTGAATATTGCGTTTCCTGCAACCAGAACCCGGGCACCTGCCCTGTAAACTATTTCTCCTGTTTCGGGGTTTATACCGCCATCAACCTCTAAATGGATATTATAACCTGATTGATCAATTAATTTTCTTGCATATTCAATCTTTTTTACCAGAGAAGGTATAAACTTTTGTCCACCAAAGCCGGGATTGACTGTCATTATGAGGATAAGATCTACCTGATCAAGAATGTATTCTATACTTGATAAAGGCGTAGAAGGGTTGAGTGCAACTCCTGCCTTGACACCCTGATCTCTGATAACTGAAAGAGTTCTATGTAGGTGCTTACAGGCCTCAGGATGTACAGTTAGAAGGTTTGCACCGGCTTTTGAAAAGTCTTCAATGTATCTTTCTGGCTGTTCAATCATAAGGTGAACATCAAAAGGCAGAGAAGTATATTTTCTTAGTGATTTTACTACGACAGGCCCTACAGTAATGTTAGGGACGAAATTGCCGTCCATAACATCAATGTGGATCCAGTCTGCGCCGGCTTTTTCTATGGAGTTAATTTCTTTTTTTAGATCTGCAAAATCAGCTGAAAGCACTGATGGTGCAATTAGAATACTCATAAATATTTATTCCTCTTCTGGTGTAAAGAATACTTCATCTTCTTCCTCTTCTAGCTTAAGCAGGGCTTCACGTGCAGCGTTTTGCTGGGCCTCTTTTTTTGATTTTCCAGTACCTATACCGAATGTTTGATCATTAATTTCAACAGCTATCTCAAAAGTTTTATCGTGAGGTGGGCCAGATTCTTTAACAACTTTATAAATTGGTAGTTGTCCGTCTTTAGCTTGAGTATATTCCTGCAAAACGGCTTTATAGTTTTCTTTTGTGGCGTCCCGATCGATATTAGTTACTTCATCAGCCAGGAGTTTTAGCAGCAGATCCTGAATATCGACCATTTTTCCATCGAGATAGAGAGCTCCGAGCAGGGCTTCAAAAGCGCAGGCTAGAGTTGAAGAGCGTTTTCTGCCTCCGGCTTTTGCTTCGTGGTAACCAAGTTTAAGGTATAGGCCAAGGTCGATATTTTCAGCAATCTTGCTTAGCACGTTATCACTAATCAGAATAGCTCTAATTTTGGTCATTTCACCTTCCTGATAGTCAGGAAATCTTTGAAAGAGGTATTCACTGGCAACGAGTTTTAGAACAGCATCCCCTAAAAATTCCAGTCGTTCGTTATTTTCAGTAGGTGGCAATTTATTTTCAAATGTATAAGAGCTATGAGTCAGAGCTTTATCAAGCAGGCCAAGGTCATCACACCATATATGCAGGCCATCGAGAAATTCTTCAAGCTGTTCAATCCTATTTACAGGCAAGTTGTGCATCATAATAACCCTGTTAACACTACCCATTTAATGTAGTAATATGCCGCCGGGCCTGAAAAAATGTAACTATCTGCTCTATCAAGAATGCCACCGTGTCCCGGGACTATATCGCCTGAGTCTTTAACACCAGCATCTCTTTTTATAAGTGACTCACAGAGGTCTCCTAGTTGAGCAAATATTACAATAATTATTCCCAGTATAAGACTATGAATAATATTGAGATCGGTAACCAGACTCATTAATACTGCCATAATTATACCAGAAAGAGTTCCACCGATGGCACCTTCGATTGTTTTTTTAGGGCTAATGTTTTCACAAAGTTTATGTTTGCCATATTTTTTGCCAATAAAGTAGGCTCCTATATCAGAGGTCCAGATGGTCATAAATGTTAGCAATAGATAGCCAGCACCGCCTGATAATAATGGCAGGGTGGGTTCAGGGCCTGCAGCTGTAAGGTTTCTCAGCAGCAGAAAATGAACAGGGAGCAAACCTGTATAGAAAACGGCAAATATGGTTGCGGTTATATCATTAATTGTAGTTTTTCGTTTAACAAACAAGAAGTTTATGAAGATAATAATAATGCCAAAAGAGGTGATTATACCGAAATAGCCGGGTTTATTAATGTATCCTGCAACAATAAAGAGGAAAGCAAAGAGATAAATCAGGGTTTGTGCCGGGTAGATTTCTTTATGGTTTAGCAGTCTGGTTAATTCATCGATTCCAACGACGATTAAGATAATCATATAGAGTCCGAAAAGCCAGCTGCCGTAAATAGCAGCAGCAATTGTAACCGCCATAAAAATGATGGCGGTTAAGACTCTTCTCCGGCTAATGAATTCCATTAATTTCAAGTTTAATTACTCTAAAATTTCTTTTTCTTTATCGTCGACCACCTGATCAACCTGTTCAATAAATTTATCTGTAAGTTTTTGTATATCACTGGTTTTGTTTTTTATTTCATCTTCAGAGAGGTTATCAGATTTTTTAAGTTTTTTAATGGCGTCTGTAGAGTCTCTTCGTATATTTCGAATAGCAACTTTATAATCTTCGCCTATCTTTTTAACCTGTTTAACGAGTTCTTTTCTTCTTTCTTCCGTGAGAGGAGGAAAATTAATTCTGATAACGACAGAGTCATTGTTAGGTGTTAATCCCAGGTCAGATTTAAGTATAGCTTTTTCAATATTAGCAAGAGCAGTTCTATCATAAGGTTGTATGACCAGTGATTGACCATCCGGGCTTGATACATTGGCAATTTGTCTTAATGGTGTTGGGGTTCCATAATAATCAACTGAAATTTTATCAAGAAGCATCGGGTTTGGCTTACCTGTTCTAATGCTAACCATTTCATTTTTGGCTTCGACGATGCTTTTTTTCATTTTTTCTTCACACTGGGCTAATATTTCTTCTGCTGGTGCCATATTATTTACCTCCGACGAGTGTGCCAACCTTTTCTCCGTGTAGTATCTTTTCTATACTGCTTTGAGCTTCAAAATTAAATACGATGATTGGAATATTATTATTTTTACACAAAGAAACGGCGGCTGTGTCCATAACTTTTAAATCATTTCGAATATAGTCGTCATAGTTAATATTATCATAGAGTGTAGCATTTTTGTCAGTTCTCGGGTCACTGGAATAGATACCATCTACCCTATTTTTAGCCATTAATAGAACTTCTGCACCGATTTCAGCAGCTCTTAAAGCCGCAGTAGTATCTGTAGAGAAGAACGGATTACCAGTGCCAGCTCCAAAGATTACTACTCTACCTTTTTCCATATGTCTGATAGCTCTAAGCCTTATATAAGGTTCAGCTACACGATCCATGCCGATAGCTGTTAAGACACGGGTTGTAACGCCAGCTTTTTTGAGTACTCCTTGAAGTATAAGACAGTTCATCACAGTAGCTATCATACCTACATAATCAGCGTCAGCCTGGTCCATTCCGAAGTTAACGCTTTCCTGCATGCCCCTGAATATGTTTCCGCCGCCTACTACAATACCCATAGAGACGCCCAGATCAGTTACCAGCTTGATTTCTTTTGCAACTCTTTTAACTATTGCCGGGTCTATACCATAATCTTTAGTGCCCATTAATGCCTCACCGCTTATTTTAAGCAGTACTTTTTTGTATTTAAGTTCTTTTTTGCCCTGTTCAAGTTGTGTTTTAGCCATATTATTCACTGTTATTTCCCTGTCTAGTGTATCTGATGCGTTCACTAACCTACCTCTTTCTTTGGTTTACCCTTTTTATAGATAAAAAAAAGGAAGTTATTTTATTAACTTCCTTTTCATATGTTTAAAAATTTATTGTTTTGCTGGCATTTGAGCTTGAACCTCTTCAGCAAGGTTATCTTTTCTTTTTTCAAGCCCTTCGCCTAATTCATATCTGACAAAGCGTCTAATTCTAATGTTTTCGCCAATTTTAGCGATTTTTTCTTTTATAAGATCTTCAACAGTTATATCAGGGTTTTTAACAAAGGCCTGTTCAGTAAGACATCTTTGAGCAAGCATCTTATTTACTCTGCCATCGACAATTTTTTCAATGATTTCAGCAGGTTTACCTTTCAAATCGTCTTTGCCTGCTTCGATTCGTTTTTCATTTTCTATATATTCGTTTGATATTTCGTCTCTAGTGACAAATTCAGGATTAGAAGAGGCTATATGAAGGCATATATCGTGGACAAGTTCTTTGAAATCGTCTGTCCTGGCTACAAAGTCGGTTTCACAATTAACTTCAACCAGAACACCGATTTTGCCGTTAAAATGTATGTATGAATTAATAAGCCCTTCAGCTGCAATTCTTCCGGATTTTTTATCTGCCGAAGCAAGTCCTTTTTGTCTTAAGAGTTCTTTTGCTTTCTCTTTATCTCCTTTTGTTTCTACAAGAGCTTTTTTAGCATCCATCATGCCAGCGCCTGTTTCGTCTCTGAGTTCTTTAACAAGTGTAGCGCTAATATTAGCTGACATCGTTTTTTCCTCCTGCTGTAACAGATTCTCGTTCTTCTTCGGTGGCGGTTTCAGTATTATTTTCTGCTTCTTCTAATTCTTCAGTTGTGTTGGTTTCTTCATAAGATGAACCTGATATTTCTTCGCTGTGTGCATCGCCAAGCTTTTTCATGGGAGTAGAGATAGTTGCACCGCTTTCCCTTAAAGCTTTTCCTTCTAGTACGGCATCGGCTATTTTTGAAGTGATCAGCCTGAGTGATCTTATTGCATCATCATTTCCAGGTATGACATAGTCTATACCTTCAGGGTTGCAGTTTGTATCGACAATAGCAACAATCGGAATGTTTAACTTTTGTGCTTCTCTGACAGCAATCATTTCTCTTTTCTGATCTATAACAAAAATTAAATCTGGCATGCCTCTCATTTCTTTTATACCACCTAATGATTTAGATAGCCTTGCAAGCTGTCTTTGCATAGAAGCCACTTCTTTTTTAGGCAGGCGGTCAAAATGACCGTTTTCTTTCATTTCTTCGATTTCTCTTAGTTTATTAATTCTTGAACGTATAGTTTCAAAGTTTGTTAAAGTGCCACCAAGCCAGCGTCTGTTAACATAGAAGGCACCACAGCGTTTGGCTTCCTGGGCTACCATATCAGAAGCCTGTTTCTTTGTGCCGACAAAAACAATATTTCTGCCTCTGGAAGCAAGGCCTTTGACAACTTCATAAGCTTCGTCAAGCTGTTTGGTTGTTTTCATTAAATCAATAATGTAAATACCATTGCGTGCACCGTAAATGAATCTCTCCATTTTAGGGTTCCAGCGTCGTGTTTGATGGCCGAAATGGACTCCGGCTTCCAGTAATTCTTTCATTGAAGCAACGGGCATTGTAATTACTTTCTCCTTTATTTCTTAACGTAAACTGAAATAGCTTAATTTGACTGATTGCTTTGTTCTTACCGAAAATAATACCACAAAGAAATAATTGTCTAGAGTACTTAAAAAAATCTTAATTTCAACAGTGTATATTTTTAAACTGGCGAAAAACTCAGTATTAATGCTTATAGAGACTGTGCCGGGGGTGACTTTACAAAAATACACAAATTTGGGGATTATGCAAGCTATTTTGCCCAGAGATAGACATTGTCAGCGCAATGAAGTATAATACAATCAAATGTAATTGTTTATATTAAGCTTAAATAATCCTCTTTAAAATTGTTAACATTAGTTTTCGGGATTAACAAAATTTATATCATAGGTAGAAAGCTAATCATTGGCTAAAGTATTACTTTTAAATGTCTCATATGAACCGTTGAATATATGCTCATGGAAGAGGGCTATTACACTTATTCTTAAGGGTAAGGCTGAACAGCTTGAGCATAATGGCAGGTTGATTAATAATGCTTTTGAATGTCCTTCTGTAATTAGGCTAAAGCACTATGTTATTGTACCTTATCGTGAGATACCGCTAACAAGAAAGAACGTTTTGCACAGGGATCACTATTCATGCCAGTATTGCGGAAGGATAAACCTGCCCCTGACAGTTGATCATGTTATTCCACGATCACGGGGTGGTTCACATTACTGGAATAACGTTGTTGCGGCCTGCCTCAAGTGTAACAACAAAAAAGGCAATAAAACTCCTTCTGAAGCCAGTATGAGTTTGAAAAGGCAACCCATTATACCTTCAAATCGCCTTGAATTTGAAATTACAAAGCTTACTAAAAGTGCTATCGTTCAGGATGAATGGAAAAAATATCTTTTTTAGTTTGATTTTATAAGCCCAGACCTATTTTACGATCTCCCTGCTCGGGGGCAACTTCTTCAACAGTAGTATAAAACTTCTTAAAAGCTTCACAGACATCTTCTACAGACATTTTATTTTCATTATCTTTGTTATAGCTTGACACAAAGGCATTGGTGAGGTCTTTTGCAACGTTAAGTTTTATGTCTTTAGCGATTTTGTTCATAGATAGCTCCCCTGTGACATGTCAATTACAGATTGTAAATATACTATACAATAAAAAAGATCAGTGCATAACTTAAAAATTTACACTTTTAAACTGTGTTATGGCTAAGAAGTAAAATAATTTTACTTCCAGATGCCTTTTTTCTTTTTTCTGGCAATATTTTGCAGGTTATAGAATTCTTTTTTGTATCTGTAATCTGCCTTTCTGTATACTTCAGCAAGCCCTTCTTCAAGCAAAAGGCGGTTAAGCATTTTTCCGTCAGTGGTATAGACGTATACCAGAAAGCGATTGTATTTATCAAATTTTTCTCTGTCATACTCTAAACGAACAAGTTTGTGTTTAATGTGTTTTTTAGTAAAATCTGTAGCTTTACGGGCGAAAGCCTCTTCAGGCTGGTTGTTTCGGGCAAGCTCAGGTGTATCTACCCCTATGAGCCTGAATCGCCTTTTGTTTCTGTCTACAAATGTATCACCATCTATCACCCGTTGTACAAAGACAACTTCAGGATAAGGGTCTTCAGACGCAATACGGAATATACGCAGGCCTAAAAAGCTTAGGCAGCCTGCAATAATTAGTATTAATACATATGTATTAATATTTCGCCGGTTTTTTGTGTTTTTTTTCTTACTCATAAAAGTTTCTTAAGTTTCTGGCAGGAGATAATCTTTGAAAACCTATTTTCATATGTTAAGATCGGCACATAACTTAAAATGGCAAAATCTGTCATTCTGGCTATGTTTAAGTCTTAAAAAGTGAATATTTATTAATGATACCAGAAGATCATGGTGAATTAAATATTATTGGTATATATAATGTAGCAACTTTTACCTGACGATACCTATAAGTTCACAAGCTTCTAAAAGGCAGGTATTCAGCAGTCTTTTTTCTTTTAAGGAACATTATTTCCACAATAGAGTCAATGTAAAAATAAAAGTACTCTCAATACACCTGTTTTATGAAGATTGCTTTATAAAATACAAAAGAAAGAAAGCCACAGGTATAATAGTGTAATACAAAAGAACCTGAAAGAGGAGGACTGCGTGAGAAGTAATATAGTTGCAATAATAGCTCTGGTTATATTGATACAGTTTAATAACCCTGCTGATGCCCAGAACTACTGGGGAGATAAGCATGTGCAGCCGTTAAGTAGTAATCCTAACCCGGTAATTGATATAATACCGCCTAAAGAGGTCAAAGAATTGCCAGATGTACCTGAAGTGCCTGTTCCAGATTCAGGTCAGTCTTCTCAAATTAGCTCTAAACAGCAGGTTTATGAGCATAATGATAAAAATATTGCTGCTTCACCCTCAAAAAGCTCTCAGATGCTTGAACTCGGGGCAAAAGCTGAATCTGTTCCAGCAGGCACAAAACTTGATATAGCAATTAATAACAATCTTGATGCCAGAAAAACAAATGAAGGAGACCCTTTTTCAGCAACAATCAAATCTGATGTTATTGTTAATGGTGAGATAGTCCTTCCTGCTGGCACGATGATACGTGGCAGGGTTGGAAAAGTTAAAAAGCCGGGTATGTTCAGCAAGAGTGGATCTATACTTTTGAATTTTGATCACATTATTACACCTCTTGGAAAACAGATTATACTTGATGTCGATCTGGCACAGGCACCCAATGTAAACAAAAAAGGTGAAATAGTAGGTGGTGAAGGCTTTATTGGAGCCATTAAAGATAGTGCCAGTTCAGGTTATAATACTACAAAAGCTGTAACAAAGGCAGGATACAATGCTGGTATGGCTGCTGGCAAAGTTCCTGTTGTAGCTACGGTTCCGGTATCTGCTGCTATTGGTACTGTTGCAGGTACAACTGTTTTTGCAACAAAATCTGCCATTGCTATTTTTAACAAAGGTGGCAATCCAAAGGTTAATTCAGGGCAGGTTATGGAGATTACATTTACTGATTCTCTTGATATGCCTGTAAACTAAATATATAATATTCTTCAATCTATAATACTTTTTGTATAGCCACCTGATTGAGTGGCACTTTGTACTTGATATATAACAGTTTTAATGGAACTGAATCCATAATTTGCTTTGATTATTTGCTCTAAAAATTTTTGTTGCCTCAAGTTATTTTCTAACAGTGTGTTACAATCTGTGGTAATTTAATATAATTATCCCGGAGGCCTGATTATGATTGTAGAAATACTGACAGTAGGTGATGAGCTCTTAAGTGGAATGGTAGTCAATTCTAATGCTGCTTACCTGGCAAAAGAACTTAAAGGCAAAGGTTTTAACTGCCGTTATATTACAACTGTCGGTGACATAAAGGAAGATATAATAGATGCTCTCATAAAAGCCCTGTCCAGATCAAATATTGTACTTGTTACAGGGGGGCTTGGCCCAACAACAGACGATCTAACAATGGATGCTATTGGTACTGCTTTCGGCCTTGAGCTTGAATATCATCCTGAAATTACCGGACAGATTCAACGTATCTTTAAAAGTATGAATTTGACTATGCCAGAGACCAATAAAAAGCAGGCTTATATACCTCCAGGATCTCAGATACTCCACAATAACTCTGGAACAGCACCGGGTATCTTCTGGGATGTTTCAGAGAAGCTGCAAACAAATGACCCAAAGGTTATAATGGTTCTGCCGGGCGTACCAAGAGAAATGGTGAATATGTGGGAACTATATGCAGATACCTGTTTAAAGAAATATTCATTGACTACCCTATATGATTGCCTGATTAACTTTGCCGGTATAGGTGAATCTTCACTGGTTGAACTTCTTGGTGAAATTATGGACTCTAAAAATCCCTATGTTTTACCTTATGCTAATAAATTTCAGGTACAATTAAGGGTATATGCTCAGGATGCTAATTTGCAAATAGCAAAAAACAAAGTATTAGAAAAAATAAGAGAAATTGAATACCTTGCTGGCGATTATATCTATGGATATAATGAAGAAACTCTTGAAAGTGCTGTGGCCAAGCTTTTATTTGAACATAAGAAAACAATTGCTCTCGCAGAATCCTGCACAGGAGGCCTTGTAAGTCACCGGCTGACTGATATACCTGGAAGTTCTTATTATACAATCTTTAATGCCGTAGCATATGCTAATAATGCCAAAATAAAAGAACTTGGCGTTAAAGAAAAAACGCTTAATAATTACGGGGCTGTTAGTGAAGAGGTTGCTATTCAGATGGCACAGGGAATACGGCTTAAAGCTGATGCAGATATCGGGGTTTCACTCACAGGTATTGCAGGCCCTTCTGGTGGTACACCTGAAAAACCTGCAGGAACAGTTTTTATCGCTATAGATAGTCAATCAGGCACAGAATGTTACAAAAGAAATGTTAATCCTGAACTGTCAAGAACTCATATAAAATGGGCTTTTAGCCAACATAGCTTGATATTGTTGCGTAAACACCTCTTAACCAAGTAGTCATACAGCTTAAAAAACTTTAAAATAAGTATAATGTTTTTTTCTTTTAATAATACTGTTTTCTTGCTATTAAAATCAGGTTTGCAATACTATAAAACGCTGCCAACAGGCTGTTTTAAAAAATTAGTAAATATACTTAACCAATATTAAGTGATTTTACTGATTGACGAACCTAAATAAATGAGTCATTCTGCCGTATATAGAAATAGTTGAAAATGAAGAGATAGATATTTCATGAGAGAGTACCAGGGATTTACACTAATAGAGCTGGCAATAGTGATTGCAATTATAGGTATTCTTGCAGCAGTAGCAGTACCAAGGTTTTCAAACCTTTCTAAAGATGTAGAAAAGGCACTGCTAGAACAGTATTTGCAGTCTTTGCAGTCAGCTGCGGCCATATACCTTGCAGAACAGGGTAAAGCACCCGTTCAGTTTTCTGATTATGTCACAAGTGGCAATGCTCAAACTCCATATACCCTTACTACTAAAATGCTACAGGATAGCCATAACTTTCAAAGCATTACCCCGGCTGATATGGGAAGTTCTCAAATACAAATTGATATGAAAACAGGTGCGTCAGCAGTATATTATATTAATGGTACCGATGTTACAGCCATCTTTTTCTAGTTAATTACCGGTCAAGAACCTGATTATAGATATTAATAGTTTTTTTAAACATAACATCGAGGCTAAAAGTTTTTTTTGCCTTTTTTGTAGCTGCTTCTGACATACGGCAAATAATTTCATTATTTTCAAGAAGAAAAATAAGCTTTTCTGCAAGCATTTTAGATTCACCAGCAGGTATAAGATACCCTGTTTTGCCGTCTTCAATCATTTCAGGTATGCCGTCAACATTTGATGCTACTACAGGAACACCACATGCCATTGCTTCAGCAATCACTAAAGGGCAACCTTCCCATTGTGACGGCAGACAAAAGATATCTGTTAAAGATAATAGCTCCGGTATGTCATCTCTTCCACCAGTAAAAATTATGTTATCATGAAGTTTATAGTTAGAAACCATTGTTTTTAAAGAGGTAACTAACGGTCCATTGCCTGTAACCAGAAAAACAATGTCGTGGAATTTTTTTCTTACGACGCTGGCAGCATCTATCAGGGTTTTATGCCCTTTGCGTTCCTCTTCAATCCTTGCTATAGTAGTTATAACCCGGGTATTTTCAGGTATATTTAACTCTTGTCTGAGACCTTGAAGTTTTTCTTTATCAATTTTACTGAATAATTCTAAATCTACCCCATTATGAATGACGTGGAATTTTTTTCTTGCGACACCATGCTCAATATATTTTTTTGCTGTTGCCTCAGAGACAGCAATAACTCTATCTGCAAAAATGTTAACAGCCATAGCACTGAGAAAAGTTTTGTTATCTCCCCAGCTGTGAGCTGTATGAACTATTTTTACCGGCATGAAAAATCTTGATATGCCTGCAATAAGGCAGTTTAAGACAGAATTTGAGTGAATAATGTTTATCTGATGATCTTTAAGAATTTTTCTAAGATCCAGAGCACAGGAAAAAATCTTATAAAATGATCGGGCATCAGCTTTTACTTCAAAGTGTTTAACGTCCTTAGAAAGTCTTGAAATCAGGTTACCTCCAGAAGAGCAAAGCAATACGTATGTATTAGTTTTTACCAGAGCATTAGCTAATGTTACAGCATACATCTCTGCTCCTCCAGAGCAAAGCCTGTTGCTTAATATCAGTATACGTTTTTGCATCTCTTAAAACCTGAAGTGTCTGACAGCTGCCCATATACCTATAACGACTGATATAATGAACCCTTGCGGGTAGCCAAGTGCGATAGGATGTGCTAGAAAGGCCAGAAGTATATCAAGTGGTCTCTGAATGAAGGCCATTAAGACGAAAGGGTTTCCACCAGAGTTAAAAAAGTAATTTATCATTTCAACAGGGTTATATAGCATGCCTACAAAAACCAGTGTACCTGCTATAACCTGAATTCGATATCCAACTTTATGACCTATAATTTTTGAAATGGCCTTTGCGATGATAAATCCCAGAAGGTATGCAGTTAAGATCATAATGAATATACCGCCAAACCCTGCGAGCATGTTCCATACATACGACAATAAAAAGGCAATTAAGCCTCCTGCAAGAATTGACAGGGCATATTCGCTGTTTGTTATAAGTGTAGTGTGTGATTCGTGAGAGGTGATGCATTGAGGGCATTTTTGCCCGACGGGGGCTTGAATCATGCAGGATGTACAAATATATCTGCCGCATTCGTTGCATGATATACGGGTTTCACGATCAGGGTGCCGGTAACAGTATGTCTTATCAGTATTTTCAGCCATTTTCTTTTTTCCTGTTATTTTTGAGATTCAACAATATTTTAGGCTAAAAAAATAATTTGCGTAAATTTATATCTTACTGGCTTCTTTTTTTTTCAAATAGAAAACCGGGAAAGTTCCCGGTATAAATCCCCCACAAAGATAGCCCTAATGAATAAACCTTAGAATTGATTATTTCCGAGTTTAGAATTAGATATTGTAAGTGGTTGTTCAAGTGTTACACCAAGTTTGGTTCCTGAAGGCAGAATGATGTTTTTGCCTTTGCGATACATAGCATAGCCTACGCCAACCAGACCGCCAACAGCGGTGCCAAAAAGTGCTCCACCTGCTACACTACCAAGAATAGCACCTGCGCTTGTACCTGCTACTGCACCTGCTGCTGTACTACCTGCTGCTGTTCCTGTAGCTTTTAAAACGATGTTAGATTTCTTACCACCTCTTAGAACTCCAGATTCATCACTAGTAAGTATTTTAGCATTGATAGGTACTCTTTCTCCATTGGGTAGCTTAACAGAGTTGAACCTGATATCCATTAATGCATTTTTGCCAATTCTTCCGGCAGATTCAACATAGGTAATTTGACCTATCATTTCACTTCCACTGGGAATAACAACTTTACTGTCAATAATAAGGTTCTCATCTAGAGAGGCAGTAAAGGTATCGCCAACTCTGGCTGACATAGAATTAATTGTACTTGTTGTAACTACTTCAAAATTTGTGCCTCTTGGGGCTGTTGCTACACTTCCGTGCAGTGTTTGGGGCTGTTTTGCTTCTACATTTACTACAGGATACCTAGGAGCTTCAATGTCAGGCATTGCCTGGATGTTTTTGTCCTGTGTTTCAGATACTGGAGGAATAATCTCATATTCAGTATTGATCTGAGCATAAACAGGGGAGTAATAAGATAAAAGCAAAGCTGCGGTTAAAAAACTTGCTGTGACTCTTTTCACTTTAAACACCTTTCCTTCCACAAAAATATTATTTAAAACCAATTAATTTCATTGTTAGTTATGACTATTTTTATGTATTTTAGAGAAGGTGTCTAGTTTGTAACGATTTGATAATCAAAAACAAGGGCATATAGCCCTTGTGAAGTGTATTGTAACCATTATCGTTTGATAATAGAATATTAAGTTTTTGTTATTAGTGCATAATGTTGTGCATATCGAATAATGGCAGGTAAAGTGCCAGTGCAATAACCAGTACTACACCACCCATAACAACTGTCAGTATAGGTTCAATCATTGTGGTCATTGCGTCAACAGCGTTGTCAACTTCAATATCAAGGAAGTCTGCTGATTTTTCAAGCATAGTTTCGAGGTTTCCGGTTTCTTCTCCTACTGCAATCATTCTGACAACCATCAGCGGGAAAGCTCCGCTTTTTTCAAGTGGCTTTGAAAGTGATCCACCAGCTCTCAAGCTTTCAGCAGCTTTGTTAAATGAGTTTTGAAGTATATAATTGTCTACAGTACCTGCTGCGGCCGAGAGTGATTCAGTAATAGATACACCGGCTCCAAATACAGTACCGAGGGTTCTGACGAAACGGCTGACATAGACTGATCTGACAACGTGTCCAACAAGAGGTATGCGTAAAGTGTATTCATCAACAAGTGGTTTACCGACACCTTTTCTGAACCAGTTAAACCAGATAAGAATGCCGATTGTAATACCTAATATCATCCACCACCAGCCGATGACGAAGTTGCTGACACCCAGAACGAACATTGTTGGTAGAGGTAGCTGGGCTCCTGAACTGTCATAAAGGCCTTTGAATACAGGTACTACAAAGACAACTAATACAGTAACAACACCAACAATAGCTAACACAACGATAGTTGGATATGTTAAAGCAGCAATTAATTTACCGTTCAGTCTTTGTATAGCATCTAAAAGGGTGTTTAGCCTGTGACATATCCTTTCGAGTTCCCCTGAAACCTCACCGGCTCTTATAAGGTTAATATACAATTTGCTAAAAATGTCAGGGTGTCTGGCAAGTGCACGACTGAGTGAGTCACCGGTCAGAACGTCTGTTCTTACCTGATTAAGAGCACTCTTTAACCTGACGTTAATTGTTTGTTGTTCTAGCATAAATAATGCTTCAACGAGAGGAATGCCGGCATCAATAAGGGTTGCAAGTTGTTGAGTAAAGATTACAATGTCTTTCAACCTTACCCTTGGCTCAAAAACCTTGCCGATAAAGGGCAACTGACGAAGAAGATACATTACATCGTCATTTTTTTGGGGGTTCATATCTTCAAGGCTGGTAGGGATGGTTCCCTGTTTTCTGAGAGCTTCTCGAGCGGCTTTTTCGCTTGGAGCTTCTATCTGGCCTTGAACGGATTTATTGGTTTTGCTTTCTATAGCTTTATAACTGTATACTGGCAAGTTTTATCCCTCCAAATCTATGCCTAATATTCTTTGTAATTCAGTAATTGTTGTTAATCCTGCTAAAGCTTTTCGTCGGCCATCCATTGCAAGTGTTAACATGCCGTTTTTTACAGCAGTTTCAGTGATCTGGAAAGATGAAGCCTTTCTGTCAATAAGAGTTTGAATTTCTCTATCAAAGTTCATAATTTCGTAGAGACCAAGCCGGCCTTCATATCCTGTGCCTCCGCAGCGGTCACAGCCTTTTCCTTTGTAAAGGGTTATACCCTGTGGGCCGGGTCTTACTCTTAGTAACTGAATTTCTTCTTTAGAGGCTTTATAAGGCCGTTTGCATTTAGGGCATGTTCTTCTTACAAGCCTTTGTGCCATTACACCTATGATAGCTGATGACAGAAGGTAAGCAGGTGTACCCATTTCCAGCATACGTGTAATTGTTGCACCGGCAGAGTTAGTGTGAAGGGTAGAAAATACAAGGTGACCTGTCAGTGCTGCGTGAATAGCAGCTTCCAGTGTTTCATTATCTCTAATTTCACCAACCATTATAATGTCAGGATCCTGACGAAGTATGGCCCGTAAACACATAGCAAATGTTAACCCTGCTTTTGTAGATACCTGGGTCTGGTTGATACCAGCAAGTGGATATTCTACAGGATCTTCAATAGTTACAATGTTTTTTTCTGGTGTATTAATCTCTCTCAGGCAGGAGTAAAGAGTGGTAGTTTTACCACTACCAGTAGGGCCTGTAACAAGGCAGACTCCATGAGGTGCACGAATCATTTTGTTTATTTTTCTGATTTCATCTTCGCCAAAACCCAGTTTCTCAAAGCCACCAGCTGTAGCAGTAGGTCTTAAAATACGAATACAAACCTTTTCTCCATACATAACAGCCATTGTGTTAACCCGCATATCAAACTCTGATCTGCCAATAGAAATCTTCATACGACCATCTTGAGGGCGCCTTTTCTCTGCGATATCCATACCGCTAACGATTTTAACCCTTGATACTACGGCAGCCGCCATTTTCTTTGGTATAGACATAGCTTCCCGCAATATACCATCTATTCTGTAGCGAATTAAAAGACGTTCTTTCTGGGGTTCCATATGTACGTCTGATGCGCCTGTCTCAATTGCTTCTATGAGAAGTGAGTTAACAAGTTTTACTACAGGTTTGTCGTCTGCCTGTAGTTCTTCAGCCATCTGATCTGCGATAGTATCTGTATCATATATATCACCTTTATCAATATCAGCAGAAAGGTGGGCCATAGCTTCAGCAGCAGACTGTTTGACAGTAAAAAACTGTTGCAATATTTCGTCTAGTTCTTTGTGTGTTGAAACCATCGGCACAGGACGAAGACCGGTGAGAAGTGAAATTTCATCTAGCACTTCAAGGTCATCAGGCCGTGACATAACAACCGTGATACGGTTCTTTTTCTTATCTATTGATATCGGAATAACTTTATTACGGCGAATAAATTCTTCTGGTAATATTTCCAGTACTTCTTTGTCAAAATTATGTTCGGTAACATTGAAATATGCTGTGTTGTGTTGCACAGCAAGCATCTGGCCAAGTTGTCTGTCGCTAACGTGTCCCTGTCTGATCAGGACAACACCAATAGGGTCTCCTGTTGCTCTGCTTTCTGTAAGAGCAGCTTCAAGTTTTTCCTGGGTTATTATCCCGGCTTCAATTAATAAGTCACCAATACGTTTGGGTCGTTTGGGCTCTTGATTTATGGATTTTGGCTGCTGCTCTACTGGATTCGCCCCCATACTAAATTCCTTAAAATCTTTTTTAATTATTCTTCAAGACCTGCAGGGTTATGTTCACGTACACTTATAATAATTTTCGGCAGATTCAGCTGAAGCTTAAATTACAATATCCATTGTATACCTATATTGTAATTTGTTCAAATCATTATCTCTTTATTTCTGGAGATAAAAACTTACAGATTGCTTTCAGATATTGAATTATTCAGTATAAAATAGTTAAAGATGTTGTCAGGTATAGCTCAAATGAACCCTGTTTATATTTTATATTATTATTTCTATTTATTATAAATGGAATGCTCTGTAAAGAGTATATTTTAACAATTGATTAATATATTTAATATTTGCTGATGATTTGAACGGGAAGTGATCAAGGATTTTATTAACTGTTATTAAGTTCTTTGAGTCTTTTTCGGGCTTTTTCTGCAATATAGCTATTTTGATCTTTCTTAAGAATGGTGTTTAATTCTTTTTCCATCAGGTCATAGCGGCCAATTATCTCATAAATAAGAGCTAATTTATAGTGAGGCAGTGAATTTTGAGGATCAAGTTTGATAACTTTATCATATAAATTGATAGCCTTGTTATATTTTGACATCTCCTGATAAATGCTGGCAAGGCTATAATAGTCTTCAATGGTTTCTGGTATTGTGTCTACAGCCCTCTGGAAGTTTGTTGTAGCCATTATCCTTTCTTCGAGTTTTAAATAGGCCAGGCCAAGGTTGTAATAATAGCTTGGCCTCCTTGGATTCATTTCTACAGCTTTCTCAAATGCTTTAATGGCATCTTTAAACAGATTACTTCTATAATAAGCAATGCCCAGCAGGAAGAAATGGTTTGGGTCGTTAGGTTCATAAATGGTGGCATTATATAGCACTGTTGCAGCTTTTGTATAGTCACTATTTTGAATATAAGCCCAGCCAAGATTATTAAGTATTTCAGCATCTTTTGGCTTTATCTCAATAGCTTTTAAGTATGATTGAATTGATTGATTATATTTACCAAGCTTTTTATAGATTATGCCCAGGTTAAAATAAGCATCAGCAGAACCAGGATTAAGATCAATTACTTTCTTATATTCTGTCAAAGCTACATCTAGCTTGCCCTGTTTTGCTGCAACATAAGCCAGCTTATAATGTGCATCTATATATGAATGGTCTTTAGTTATAGCATCTGAATAATGATAAAATGCATCAGTAATATTACCTCTTTCTTCAGCAATAATGCCTTTATAAAATACTGCTTCAGCGTATCCAGGATCAATAGCCAGAGCCTGATCAAGGTAATTTATTGCAGTCTCATAATTATCTTGATTTTTACAGGCAATAGCAAAGTTAACATAAGACTCAGAATACCTTGAGTTTAGTGCAATTGCTTTTCGAAGCGTTTCTAGAGCATTAGAATTGAGATCCTGGCCTATTTGTGCCCTTGCAATGTAGTTAAGAATCTTTACATTGCCAGAATCATGAGCTAAAGCATCCTTAAAGACCATTTCTGCCTGAACATAATCTTTATTTATAAGATGTATTTCACCCATAACCCTGTAAGCATCTACTATTTTATACCCTGAATTGATAACACTTCTTATCTGGCTTAAAGCTTCATGCTTTTTGCCTGTTTCATTCAAAGCTATTGCAAGGCTAAATTTGTATTCCGGGTTTGCAGGGTTTTCTTCAATAGCTTTCTCGAAGTTGTAAATTGCTGTTTCGTAGTCACTATTTTGATAGTATGCTTTGCCAAGATAGTAAAAGCCTTCTGAATCGTGGGGTTTAAATGACAGGTACCGGGTTAAATGGTCTATTGCCTGATTAAATGAATTTCTATACACATAAAATTTGCCTAGTTGAAGATAAGCTTCCGGGTTATCAGGATCTATAGAAGCAATCTGCCTGTATATTTCAGCAGCTTTAGCTCTTTGATTCTCAAAATCATAGATTTTAGCCATCTCAATTAAAGCAGGTATATAGCTGCTATTGTTTTTTGTTGATGTTATAAATTGCTCTTTTGCTTCTGAGAGGTTATTTTGCTTAAGTGCAATTATACCCAGCCAGTAATGGGCTTTCTCACTTGATGGTGCAGACTTAAGTGCTTGTTGAAAAGCTTCTTTAGCTTTAATAAGATCATCTTTTTCAGTCAGTATTTTACCTTTAAGTATAAATGCTTTAGCAAGACTGCTGTCAGCAGTTGTAGCCACATTAAGATATTTTAATGCACTCTCATAATCACCTTTTTTATGATATATGTCACCGATTTTCCAGGCAAAAGTTGCATTTGACGGTTTCGCATTTAGAACACTTTCCATTAAAGAGATTGCTGCTGTTGTATTTCCAGAGTCTATATAAAGATCAGCCAGCTTATCAGCAGCATTTTTGTACTCAGGGTCAATGGTAATTACTTTCTCAAGGGCTTCTTCTGCTTCTTTTAGATTACCCTGAATCTTATATGCTAGATACATTTGATAATAGCTTTCTGGCTTGTCTGGTTTGATTTTTGATGCTTTTTTTAGCTCTTCAATAGCTTCTTTGAACTTGCCTTCATTTTTAAGAATATAACTATTACTTAGCAGTGCTGTATAGTTGTCTTTATCTTCTTTTAAGGCCTTTGATATGTAGTCTTTAGCCTCAACCAGATTGTTTTCTTTTATCAATTGCTCTGCGGTAAGGCTGTATGTTGAGGCTATTTGTTCCTGTATGTCAGGGTAATGAGGATCAATTTTCTGTACCCTGTTGAAATAACCCAGGGCTTCTCTGTAGTTTTTTAATTGAAATTCAGCCATACCTGCTTTATAGGCTGCCTGCGCAAAAGAAGGAAGAATGTGAAGTGCTTCCCGGAAGTTTTCTGAGGCATTGCTGAAATTATTTTTCTCGTAGTAGATGTTGCCCAGTTCATAATAAAGTTTGGAATCTTTGCTGTCCAGGCTTAAAGCTTTTTCAATATCTTTAATTGCCTCAGATTCTTTGTTTTGAACAAGATTGATAAGAGCTCTTCCCTTGAAGGCTTCGTAACTGGCAGGTTTTAATTCAATTGTTTTGTTGTAATATTGCATCGCCCTGTCAAGTTCACCGCTGTTATAATATGCATCAGCAAGATAAAGATACACTTCAGGATCTGAGGGATCTGTTTTTAAAGCTTCTTCGAATATTGTTTTTGCCTGATGGCTTTTGCCCTGTGCCATATAGATTTTTCCTGTCAGGTAAAGAGCATCTTTATAAGAGGGTTGTTGTTTTACAACCTGTTCAAGTTTGCTCAGGGCTTTTGAATAATCTTTATTCTGGTAATATATTTTTCCGGTTAGGTAGTGAAGCTCATAGTTATCAGTATACTGTGTAGCTTTATTTAAATATTCAAGAGCATTATCATACCTTTTTTCTTTTATTAAAATGTCAGCAAGAGCCAGTGCGCTTTTATAATTTGCTGGATCAGTCTGAAGAGATTCTTTATATAGTTGAATAGCGTATGAGGTGTAGTTTCTTTCATTGAAGCTTCTGGCAGCCAGGTAGAGTGATTTTGATAACCCTCGTTTAGCCTGTTTGTTATCAGGGTCAATCAACAGTATTCTTTTAAACTCACCTGTCGCTTTATTATAGTTGCCCTGTTGCAAGTCGCCTTCAGCAATTTTTAAATAGTTATCAGTGCTGACAGGTAAAATTGATTTTCCTTTGTTCTGATAAGTTCTTGCCAGTTCATCTTTTCCAAGCTCTTTAAGGGTTTCTGTAATGTCTTCATAGGCATTATAATTATTTGGATCCAGTTTTATTGCTGTCTCAAGAGTATGATATGCTTTATCGAATTCTCTATTTTCTTTATAGAGCTTGCCCAGGGTATAGTATGCCTTTGAATCATTTTTTTCGACACTGACAACTTTTTCATAAAGCTCAATTGCAGATTTTACATCTCCTGAAGTGGCTATTATAAAAGCGAGTCTCTTATATGCTTCTATAAGATCAGGGTTATTCTTAATAGCTGCTTGATAATGTTTTTTAGCATCTTCAAAATTACTGGATTCCTGATAAACCATGCCAAGTTCAAAGTGTGCAGTAGAATTTTGAGGATCAAGGTTCAAGGCTTTCTTGTAATAGTTTATTGCTTCACTCATTCTGCCCTGAAGATAAAGGCCATAACCTGTTGCTATCAACCTGTCTGGCCGGGATGACTTGATAGCCTTATGACCATTTGTATAATCAGGCTTATGTGTAACAATTGAAACGCTCGCCTCCCCCTTTTCATCCCGGTGCAATTGTTTTTGATGGGTAACAGCTAACGTTGTTTCCCTGTGAGACGACTGAAATTGAGTTTTAGGAGATATTGTTAATTTTTCCCTTAAAGACGGATCTTTATTTAAAGAAATTTGTTCTGCTCGATCAAACTCTGCTATTGCTTCATCGAGATAACCAAGTTTTTGATAGACAAGACCAAGATTATAGTAGGGTTTAGGTTCATTGGGTTTAAGTTTGATGGCTTTTCGGAAGGCTTCAATGGCATCCTGAAGCTTGTTTTCTTTCGTATATTTCATGCCTAGATTAAAATAATGTTTAAAATCTTCCTGTGCAAGAGCATAATGGCTAGCATGCCCTGAAAAGATTACCGGGTTACCCAGTAAACATTCTGCCCCGACTATAGTGGCTGAGAACAATAAAAAAAATCTGCGATTCATCTTTGTTTTGTTACACCTAGCATTTTTTGAGATTATACTATTGATTTTGATGGTGGGCTAGTTTGTATAGTTGTGCTAAGTGTTGACTAAAAATGATCGCAGAAAGGTGTCAATGATTCGGAATTTACTCTACTTTAAAGAGTTTTTCAAGGCGTGTCGCAATTTCATCAGGTTCTATTTCGTTTGTAAAGGTGTTTATATCCAGTGCCATTTGATAATAATCTGCTGCTCCGGACTTTTTGCCCATGGCCTCAAGAGCACGTCCTTTATTATAATATGCTAATGCATAATTAGGGTTATGTTTAATGGCTATTTCAAACACTTTTAAGGCTAATGCGGCCATATTTTGACCGTCAAGATAGGCAACCCCCAGGTTATTATAGGCTATATCATACTGGGGATATAGTGCAATAGCCAGCTGATAGTGTTTAATGGCCTCTGTTATCTGGTTATTTTCCCAGTAGACAAATCCGAGGTTGCAGTGAGCCTGTGGATTCTCATTGTCGATTTGGATGGCTTTTTTGTAGCATCCGATAGAGCTATCGTAGTTACCCTTATCATAGTAGATTTCGGCAAGTGCGGTAAGTGTTTCGCTGCTTTCAGAATCAAAATTAAGGGCCATCTGGTATGTCATTATAGCTGCATCGTGGTTTCTTTTTGCCTGATAATAGATTGCTGCCAGTGCCTGGCATACTATTGAGGCCCATATATTATCGTTTTTGTGTGCTATTGCCTGTTGATATTCATTTATAGCACCCTCAAAATCATCAACCTGTACCAGGGCATAGGCTAGACTGTTGTGATAATAGGGGTTTTCAGGGTCATTTTGAATGGCCCTTCTAAAACAGCTTATAGCACCGAAATAGTTTCTATCTTCAAGATAGACGTGGCCTAAATTGTATGTTAGTTGCTCATTCTCAGGATCCAGGTCTATTAATATCTTGTAACAATTGATAATTTCTTTTGTGTCGATCTCGTCATCGAGAACACCAATTAACTTATAGTATAAATTTCTGTTAGAAGGTTCTATGTTGATTGCTTTACGGTAATAATCTGCTGCAATCAGGTAATTCTGGTTCTTTTTGTGCAAGTTGCCCATCTCTTCATAGAATAATTCTTTACTTGAAGATTCTTTAATAGCTTTTTCATAGACAAAAGAGGCTCTTTCAGTATTTTCAAAAATCTCATAAAATTTACCGTATAATTTAAATTTCAGGTTTTTAAATTCTTCACGAAGACTTCTTTTAATTAGTTTCAGTGATTTATTGTCGCTTAAAAGCAAAATAAGACCGGCAGAAAATTGAAATAAGCCTTTAGCAACGAGATGAATCTTGTTACTTTTAACTTTTGCGTTTTGAATTAAAGATAATCCAAGTGCTATTCTGGCTTTACCTGATTGAATAAAGTTAAGTTTAATGGCATCCTGAAAAACTTCTATCGCTTCTTCTAATTTTCCTCTGGCTTTATAGAAATAGCCAAGATGCATTCTGGCATCTACATCCTGCGGGGCCAGGTCGATGGCTTTTTTGCAATAGCCAATCGCTGTTTCAATGTCTATTTGATCCTTTTCCCAGAGCAGGCTGGCAATTTTGTAGTGTGCTTCGGCATTAAATGGGTCTATCTCTAAAGCCTTTTCATAGCTGCTTATTGCAGTATCAAGATCGCATTCAAATTTGTGAATAACGAAATTGTTATATGATTTTCTTCCTATATCCAGATAATACGCAACATTTGATGGAATGTTTTCTGTAATGTCTTTTTCTTTTAAGAATAATTTTTCCCTGGTCATTGACTATTCCCCAAAATACTATACATCTGTCCATTGAAATTTGCTAATGGACCCTACATCCTTTGTATCGGTCAGTGTTACAAAAACTTAACAAACCCGGTGATTTTTCAGAAAAAAATCATCTAAATGGAGGAGATTTCATAAAAAGTTAACAAATATCTGAAATGCTTGATAAACAAACTTATTGCAGTTGTTAAAGGTGGCAACCTCTGCCCGCAAGAGCTTTTAAAAGATTGTATTTTGTTAAGCCAGCCTAGCTAATAACTTTGAGCTCTTTTCCTACTTTTGTAAAAGCAGCAATGGCTTTATCAAGATGAGAGATCTCATGGCCAGCTGAAATCTGTACTCTTATTCTTGCCTGTCCTTTTGGTACAACAGGGTAGCTGAAACCTATGACGTAGATCCCTTCGTTAAGCATCAAGTCTGCCATCTGAGCAGCAAGCCTTGCGTCACCCAGCATAATGGGTACAATAGGGTGTTCACCGGGTTTGATATCAAAGCCTGATTCAGTCATTCTGGTTCTGAAATATTTAGTATTAGATTCAAGTTTATCACGCAGGGCGGTTGTAGAGTTTAGCATATCAATTACTTTAATAGCTGATGCTGCTATAGCAGGAGCAACAGTATTAGAAAATAGGTATGGTCTTGATCTTTGTCTGAGCAGCTCAATTATTTCTTTTCTTCCAGAAGTAAAACCACCACTGGCACCACCAAGAGCTTTGCCCAGAGTGGATGTAATGATATCTACTCTACCTGTAACGTTGTGAAATTCGTGTGTACCTTTACCGTTTTTGCCCATAAAGCCAGTAGAATGAGAATCATCCACCATTACCAGAGCGTTATATTTTTCGGCCAGATCACAAATTTTATTGAGCGGGGCGATACTGCCATCCATACTGAAGACACCATCAGTAGCGATAAGCCTTACCCTGTTATTTTGAGTTTCTTTAAGGTGCTGTTCAAGCTCATCTGTGTTGCAGTTGGAATAAAGCCGTCTTTCTGCCTTGCAGAGTCTTATGCCGTCTATGATACTTGCATGGTTAAGTTTGTCACTTATTATTACATCTTCAGGTGTCAGTAATGTTTCAAAAAGCCCGCCATTGGCATCAAAACAGGACGAGTAGAGTATTGTATCATCAGTTCCAAGGAATTGAGCTATTTTTTGTTCCAGTTCTTTATGTAATTCCTGGGTTCCACAGATAAACCTGACGCTGGAAAGACCGAAACCATATTTGTCGAGAGCTTCTTTGGCAGTTTGAATAAGTTCAGGATTATTGGCAAGGCCGAGATAATTGTTGGCACAGAAATTTATGACTTCCTGACCATCTTTTAGTTTTATTTCAGCACTTTGAGGAGATGAAATAATACGTTCGTTCTTATATGTCCCTGCTTCTTGAATTTCTTTTAGTGTGTTTAAAAGTATATCTTTATTACTAAACATATTGATCCTTTCTTTATTCTGATTTTGCATTGTTTATATTGCTTACGGGTAGAGTAAAATTTTGCCGCAATTGCCTGTTTCCATAAGGTTAAAGGCTTCCTGAAAGTTTTCCATTTTAAATGAGTGTGTAATAACTGGTTTAATATCAATTATTCCGCTTTCAATCAGCCGACTTGTTTTATACCAGGTATCAAACATCTTTCTACCAGTTATTCCATAGACGTTAATGCCTTTTAAAACGATTTGTTCAGCAAGATTAAGTTCTATTGGCTTTGCAGGTATTCCTAGAAGTGATATCCTCCCGCCATTTCTGAGTACTTTAAACTCATTAATCAGAGCCTCTTTGCTTCCTGACACTTCAAGAACTACATCAACACCGAGCCCATCGGTTTCTCTAACTATTATATCGACGATATCATCTTTCATAGCGTTTAGACAGATGGTTTTATTAGAAAGTTTGCGAGCCAGGTTCAGCTTATATTCATTGACATCAATAGCATAAACTCTTGTAGCTCCGGCTGCTTCAGCAAGAGGAATACAAAAAAGCCCTATTGCCCCAAGGCCAAAGATGGCAACTGTTTTGCCAACCAGTTCATCCACGTAGGCTGTTTGTACAGCATTGCCAAATGGTTCCTGAATAGAGGCCATTTCTTTATCAAAGTTTTCCTTGTTTTTCCAGGCGCAAATTTCAGGCAGAGCTACATAGTCAGCAAATACGCCATCCACGTCAACACCAATGATTTTAAAGTCTCTGCATATGTGATATTGTCCTGTACGGCATAAATAGCAGTTTGAACATACTATATGACTTTCAGCTGAAACAAAGTCACCCACCTTTATGTTTTTAACATGCGGACCTACTGCCACAACTTCTCCTGCGAGCTCGTGACCTATTATACGGGGTGTCTTTATCCTATCCTGGCTCCATTGATCCCATTTGTATATGTGTAGATCTGTCCCGCAAATGCTGGTAACGTGTACCTTAATTAAAATATCGTCATTATTCATTTGGGGTAGAGGGGTTTCAATAAGTTCCAGCCCGTATTCTGGTTTAACTTTAGCCAGTGCTTTCATTTTTTCTGACATAACAAAATGACCTCAAACTCTTTTAGTACCTTAATTGTTGACAAGTATATTTCAATCAGGGCTGTAAGTACAATAGATTTTGGAATAATTTAAAATATTATCTTAAGTATTTTGAGACAGGATATTATCAATATTTATGGCAAGCTCAGGTTCTTTTTCTCTAAGTTTTTCAATAGACTGAAGTGCCTGTTTTGTTTTTCCTGTCTGAATATATAATATAATTAAATTGTACAATGCCTTTGTATAGTCATCTTTAAGCATGATACATTCTTCATATTCTTCAATAGCCTGCTCAAATTGATTTGTTTTTTCATAAGCTATTGCGAGATTGAAATGTGTAGTGGGGTTATAAGGGTCAAGATCAATACCTTTAAGGTAATAGCTGATTGCGATATCGTGCTGGTTTTCTATAGCATATGTATAGGCAAGTCCGGTATAAACATCTGCAATCTCTGAATTTATTTTGAGTATTTTGTTATATGTATTACGAGATTTTTCATACTCTTTTACTTCAAGATAGCAGTTAGCAAGGTTTATAAGTACACTTACAGAATCAGGAGAAATAGAAAGAGCTTTTTCAAGGGCTTTTATGGCGTTATTGTGGCTGCCTGTAAGTGCATAAGTGGCACCAATATTGCTATAAGCCAGTTCATTATTTTCGTCAAGCTCTATTGCCCGGGAAAAAGTTATGATAGCTTCTTCGTAAAGCCCTCTTTTTGCAAATAGAGTGCCAAAATTTACATAATATTCAGCGTTGTCAGGGTCAAGGCTGATAGCAGCTTTATAATTTAATGATGATTCCAGAGGCATATCTTTGCTATCATATATAATGCCTAGTGAGTTATATATTTCAGCACTTTGAGGCTCAAGTTTAAGAGCTATTTCAAGATGTTTAAGGGCAAGATCATTCATACCTTTTTCTGAATAGGCAAGACCAAGGTTATATTGTGCTTGAGCATCATCAGGATTTAGTTCTACGTCTTGAATAAATTGATTTAATTGGTCTTCAAACAAATGAATACTCCTTTAAGTGCAATTTTACCACAGTTGGCAAAATATATAATATGAAATCTATCCTTTTTAGGTTAGAAGTAGCATTCAAGTCAAGACTTTGTATAAACCAGTGCATAACCAGGATGATAGATTATATAATAAAAAAGAGCCAGAAAAGGCTCTAATATTTTTCCCGGATGGTTAATTGAAACAAGGGTGGCAGGATCAATACATATGTATTATTTTTATCCTTCATTCTCTTCTTCGTCATCATCCTCATCAAAGAGGAAATTTAACCACCACAATGGTTGTTTTTCCTCTTTATAACTTGATTCTACAGGTTTAGCAAAATGGAAATTTTGTGGTTGCTGAAAAAGAGGTTGAAAATTGTATTGTTTTTGCTCTTCAAGTGATGGCTGGTTGAGCTGTTTTGTATTTCTGATTGTTTTAAGGCCAACAGGAACTTCTCCATCCGGTGCAATTGAGAAAAAATCAAGTATTTCTAGCATTTGATATTCCTTGTTTTATTGATCATTAATAATTTTAAAAATTTTTTTCTGGAAATCAATCTTTTTTATTAGCTTAATTAAAAAAAAATTTGCCGGGCCTTCTTATCCTGAGCATTGTTGAGAATTCTTTAGAAATGAAGAAGTTTTATGGTATATTATAAAAGACATTATTATGTAGAAAATTCAGGAGATAAAAATGAGTGAAAATAAGATTTCAAAAGATATGAGCATTATTGAAATAGCTCAAAAGTTCCCTGAGTCTATAGAAGTATTTGCTAAATATGGTCTTGGCTGTATTGGCTGTGCTGCTGCAAGGTATGAAAACATTGAAGCCGGTGCAAGAGTTCATGGCATTGACCCTGATCAGCTTGTTAATGATCTTAATGAAGCAATTGCAAAATCTTAAGTAACCAAAACCTTTATAATTTAAGGGGTTTAACCTTAACCTTTTTTTGTTTTACTTCAATTTAAAAGATGCACTGTTAGTGCATCTTTTAAGCTTTTCATTTTGATAAAGCTAATATCTAATAAACTCTTGACGCTTTATCAGCCTTAAGACAGGATGTACAAATTTTTATCCTTTTAACTTTGCCTTTAATCATTGTCTTGATTGATTGTAGATTTGGCAACTGGCGGTGTCTATTGTGTTTATTTGAGAAGGTAACTTTATTTGCTTTTAAAGGGCTTTTGCCACATATTTCACAAACTCTGGACATAACTTTAGCCTTTCCTGCTTATTATTTGAGAGTCATTAATTTTAAATAAGTTATACTGCCAAAATTTCTGGCAATCATAAGAATAAAAGAAGGGTATTATAATTGTCAAGGGCAAAAAGGTATTTGAACAACTTATTTTAAACAAACTTAAGATGATATATCAATATTGCTCTTTTTATTTAAGTTTTTATTGATACTTTAATTACTATTATTAATAAAATTTGTGTTTAAATTTTTATTTAAATACTACATGAAGTCTTTAACAGGTTTTAAAAATGTAAAAATCTCTTTAAGAAACATTTAGCAGGAAAAAAAATGATAAAATTAAATTTTGTAAAGCTTTTAAACCTGCTTAAAGCGCTGGTTTAGCTTAATTATAGCTATATTCAGATAATAAATATATAATGTATTTTGTATATTTAGATTTAGAATAATTGATAGGTGTGGAAATATGATGAAAAGATCGTTAACAGCAGTAATATTTCTATTTTTACTTGTTATTTTGGTATTGAGTTACATTAGTTATTCAATATACTGTCAGACAAAGATTAATGAGTTTAAAAATGATATTGTGACTGCCAATAAACAGTGGAATAACTATTTTAGCCTAGTTAACAAAGTAAACTCAAAAGAATTATCTTATATTTCTAATTCACCAAAACTAATTGAACTGCTGCATAGTCTTGAAATCAGCCTGCACCAGAATTCATTAAATGATATAAATGCTAATATTGCCTTAATTGAAGACTATACCTATAATAAGCTTTCTAATGATATTGATTTGATAGTAATTTACACTAATGACGGTATTATAAGAGCCGGATTTGAAAAAGAATCAGATGAAATACCTTTTGTGAATCTGCCTGAAGTCGTTACAAAAGTTCTTGATGGGCAGGCAACAACACTCAACATAAACCTTAAAGGTAATTTATATTACGCAAACTTTGCTCCGGTATCAAGAAATAATAAAGTATTCGGAGCTATTCTCATTGGTAAACAGATTAATAATAGTGTTGCAGCCTATGTTAGAGAACTAACAAACGTTTATCTTGTTGCTTTTACCAAAGATAAGCTAATATCAACCAGTCTGCCTCTAGTAATAGCTGAAAAACTCTTTAACCAGTTCAGACAGCTTGACCCTGTTTTAACAGGTTTCATTAATAACACTTCTCCTGCTCAGGCCAGCTATATAAATTATCTGGAATCAGTCTCAAGTGACTTCTGGGCTGCTGGAGATTACATCGTTGACAATAATTCAGGATATATGCTTCTGGTTCCAAATTCCCGAATAATACGTCCATACCTTATTATGAAAGACAACATAATGTATATAGCACTGGGGGCGGTAGTATTAGCAGGTTTGATAAGCTTATTGCTTTCCAGAATTATCACCTCTCTAATTGATATAGTCAATATTAAAGCAGTTGAAACCTCAGAGAGATTTAGTGTTGTTAATAAAACATTCAATAAAACAGTCGATAAGCACATAGATGGTATTTTAAACAGGGTTCTTTCACTGTTGAATTTAGAGTTTTTCCGCACAAATAAAGAGTTGCAGGAAGTTTCAAACACATTTTTTACTATGGTTAAAGACTACAAAGCTAAAATGCTGCTGGAAAACTTCTCTTCTAACCCTAATGTAAACAAAATGATTTCCTCAAGGTCTTCTAATAGCTGTACTGTTAATACCAGAACAGTTACAATGTATTATTCTAACGTAAAAGAATTTACTCAGCTGATGGAATTTTTCTCTCCTGCAAGAGCTTTCACACTTCTTAGTATCTATCTTAGAATACAGCACGAAATTATTCAGAAATATAATGGCAAAATACTCAAACAAACAGATGATAGACTTGTTGCAGTCTTTGAAAATGCAAACCATGCAAGAGATGCCATCTCTGCTTCCTTTGAAATACAAAACACTTTGCATAAACTAAGTTCTGTAAATCCTGAAAATATTGAACTATCTGTTGCAGTATCCAGTGGTGAAGTTGTAAGTTCCTTTATTATGGATCAAGAAACCTATATTGGCACAGCAACAAAAGTAGGTGAAAAACTCTGTAACGAAACTCCTGCTGGCTGGATTTACGTTTCTCAATATACTTATGACCTGGCTGGAGTTGAAGAACTTGATGCCAGGCAGGATATGCTTGTTGTAAAAGGCATTAAAAACCCTGTTCAATTCTTTAAATTTGATCCAGATGCTATAATAATTAACGTTACAAGAGAAATTGAAGACAAAGTGAACGCATAACTGCTTTTATTGTCAGCTTACAGGACGGCAATGATTTGCCGTCATTTTTATATAAAACTAAATATTTCTGCAGAATTGCCGATAAATACAATGTAGTTACAAATGTAACAGAATGTTTATGTCAGGCAAATATTTTGTACATCCCTCATCATACATAGAAAACCCGGTTATTATTGGTGACAAAACACGAATAATGCACTTTTGTCATATAATGCCACATGCAATCATAGGCAGCAACTGTATTATCGGTCGCAATGTAACTGTAGAACCAGGTGTAATAATAGGTAATAATGTTACTATTGAAGATAATGTAATGATTAAAAGTGGTACCATTATTGAAGACAATGTTATATGCGGTCCTTCAATAGTTTTTACCCTGGCACCTGTGATAAGGCCCAGAGATATCAAGCCAAAACCTTCAAAATTGAGGCCGACTATAATCAAGATGGGTGCCAGTATTGGGGCAAATTCAACCATAATATGCGGTAATACACTAGGGGTATATGCAATGATAGGGGCAGGTAGTGTTATAACAATGCCTGTTCCTAATTATGCTTTTGTATACGGCAATCCGGCCAGAGCAGCTGGCTGGGCCTGCCAATGTGGTAGTGTTATCAACTTTAAAAACTCCAGAGCAATATGCAAATATTGTAAAAGTATCTATCAAATGCTTGAATTAAACGAAGTGGTTAAAGTTGCCTGATTAAAAATTAATAGCAATAATAACTATTATTGACAAAAGGGGATCTTTTTTATCCTCTCTGCTTCTATTAAAATTGAGAATAGGTGAATTTTATATGCCCTATATTAGCCAGCTATACTGATCCTTGAAAGTAATGTATAGATTCCAGATTATAGAGGCCGGGTGTTTTTGCCCGCTGTGGGGGCAAAAACACCCTACTGAATTCTATCAGCATATATTAATTATTTACGTGGAATGGTATAATTTAGTGAGAGGAAAAATGAAAAAACTGAAATTGACTGTCATTTGTCTTTTTTGTGCATTATCTTTTGTTGTAATCCTTCTAAAACCTGCTGTTAGAGCTGATGATGTTAATACCCATCAATTTCAACTGGATATCACTGATCCAACTGTTACAACAAATCCTGCTGGTGCTAATTATCCTGGTTTACGGGGCGGAGATCAGCTTATTCGCTATACGCCTGCCTTTGGAAAGACAACAGGTACCAATGAATACGGAGCTGAAATCACTGTTATAGATGGTATAGTTGTTATGAAAACAGGTTCAAATTCCATCATACCAGAGAATGGCTATGTATTAAGCGGTCATGGATCAGCTAAAAAGTGGCTGAATACTAATACTATTATTGGTACATTCATTGATATAGCCGAACAAAACAATATGGTAAGTGTCAGGACAACCAGTGATAGCTATATTTATGCTGCTGATCAAATGATAATTGATGCTGAAAAAAGCATCATGCAGGATACAGTTAATGATGAAACCCATTATTTGCAGAAAGCCAGACAATTATTACAAAAGGCAAAAGATACTTTACTTTTAGCAAAGGCCTCCAGCAACCCAGATGATATTATAAACAAAGCACAGGAAGCTTACAGAATAGCAGAGCAGGCTTATTATAACTCCATACCTGTTTATAGCAATCAGGAAAGAGGAGTATGGGTCAGACCTGCTGAAAAAACAGATAAAGAAATTATTCAAAGAATTCAAAAGATAGCTGATGCAGGTATTAATACTGTCTATCTGGAAACATTTTACCACGGTTATACTATATATCCCAGTAAGGTAGCAGCAAAGTACGGTATAGAAACACAAACACCGTTTTTTAAAGGCAGTGACCCACTGAAACTCTGGATTAAACACTCAAAGGCTAACAATATTAAAGTCATACCCTGGATAGAAACTTTCTATACTGGAACCGGTACACCGGGCCCTATACTGACAAAAAAACCTGAATGGGCCAACATACAAAAGCTTTCACTAAGTTCTGAAACTCTAAAACCCTCAACACTTGAAGCAGGTGCCTATTTTATTGACCCTGCAAACACTGAGGCAAGACAATATGTCATTAAAATAATTGAAGAAATAGTGAAAAACTATGATGTTGCAGGTATAAACCTTGACTATATACGTTATCCAACAAGCAAGCCAGAGCATTTTCCTGATTTTCTTGAATCTACCTGGGGATACACTGAAACAGCAAGGAAAGAATTCCTTAAACTATATGAAATAGACCCATTTGAAATTAGCCACACTTGTGAAAGCTGGCATAAATGGGAACAATACAGGCAAAATCAGGTTAATAGAATGGTTAAAGATGTTTATAAAGCCCTGAAAATCATTAACCCTGACCTTGAGCTGTCTGCTGTTATTTTTCCTGATTACCAGAAAGCAAAAGTTGAAAAGCTGCAAGACTGGCATAAATGGGTTAATAAAGGTTATATTGATGCTTTAACACCTATTATACTAGGTTCATCACCAGAACTGGTTGGCGAAATATCCACTAACCTTATGGAATTTTCAGATGGGCGGGTTAAAATATACACAGGCATTTTTGGAGCCTTTAATAATGATCTGCCTATCATCTTTATAAAACAAATTCAGGCTGCAAATAGATCAGGCATCAACGGTATCAATATTTTTGACCTTGCACATCTTGAAGAAGAGTACATAAAAGCACTGAAAGAAGGCCCATTTAAAGGTTTTTAGAAACATTAACTATTATCAAAAACTGCAAAACATAACAAGCTTGCCATCGTCAGTACGCCACCTGAGCCAGCCAATGGGGCTGCCCTGCCCTAAATCTCTTACTCTTACAAGCAGCCAATTACCTCTAATGTGCTTAAATTCAATAGACCTGACCTGAGAAAAGTCATAATTTACAGGGCGGGCATTGTCTTGTGGGGCTGATCTCAGGGTTCTCATGCTTTTAGGTACGCCAGAAATAAAGTACAGGAGGTTTTTTCTGGCAAATGTTTGCATAAACTGAAGCCAGGTATAGAAATTGCCGACATAAGGGTTGTATTCTGTCTTTAGGCCCTCTGTTTTTAGATATACCCAGCCTCTTTTGTCTGATTTCTGATCGTATATAACTTCTGCCCAGTTTTCAATATCGTCTGAGACGGTCATTATAGCTATACCTTTATAGGGGTAAAATGCTATGAATGCTTGATGGGGGTCTTCAATCTCTCCGGTAGCGCTGTTGATTTGTACTCTGGCAATATTCCAGTTAAGTATTTCTTTTAGAGAGCTGTTCAAATCGGGGTCTTCATATATTTTAATGTTATTTGGTGCAAAATAGACGCCGGTTCCATAGTTCTTATGACCCGGAAAATTTTCTGGCCCAAAGCCAGTCAGCAATGCAGCTGCCGGAAGCCCTCCAACTATAAGTAAAACAATTACAATAAAATATCTTTTAACCTGAGTAATTAAATTTTGTGTCATAAAATAGATGATTGCCTTAACAAAATTATGTTCCCGGCCTGTGGCCTGATAAATTTTCTCAAAACCATCATAGCAGCAACTATTTGGTATGAAAAATTTGTGAAAATTGTTAAGTTTGTTGATATTTAGCCTGGTTTATTGCATTGAGGGTATTTATACCATTCCACTTAAATAATTAATATATGCTGATAGAATTCAGTAGGGTGTTTTTGCTAGCTATGCTAGCAAAAACACCCGGCCTCTATAATCTGGAATCTATACATTACTTTCAAGGATCAGTATATAAAAGCTTTCAGTATATATTTTTTTTCTGGCATTTATTTTAATGGGTTTTTGCAGGGTTAATTTCTGTTAATGGTTGCTTAATAGCGGTTTTGTTTCTTGTTTCTATTATGTTTAAAGAGTTTGAGAAATGTTCTTAATGTTTTTTTTATGATAATTAAAATTTTCCTGTTTTTTCCTTTTTCAGCTGAAAATGGTTTTATAATAGATTTAGTCATATAGAGGAGACAATAAAATGGTTTTAATGCAAAAGTTGAAAGCATTAGAAAAGCAAATTATCTTTATTCGCTGGGCTACTGGTGAATCTTTCGGTAAACTTCAGTATGTTGGTAATGATTTTGTGGAGTTTCAGATCATTGATGAATACCATCAATATTCTGAGACAATATATTTAAGGCCGCAACTCATATTAGAAGTTGTTGCTGGTGGTAGTGAGGTGGCAAAAATAGTTGCTGAGTTGTCTCATAATCTTCCTTCTCCTGGCATTAATTAACTGAATTCTTATATATAGATTATTAACATTTGTTTTTCCCCTCTGAACTTGACTTACTCTCTCTTTCCTACTCTATTTCTCCCAAATATGTCTTATTCTAATTAATTTTAGATGAAAGATGATAGAGATTCCTCTGATGGAGTCTCTTTTATTATTTAAAGTTTTGATCATAAAGCCTGTAGTAGTTTTCTGCATTATAATCCCTGAAATCAGGTCAAGATAAAATTGTATAAATCTGTGTATAACTTATTCACTTGCCCAAAAACTAAGCCAACAGAAAAAATTTAATTAGACAGTAGGAACCTTTGATTAATTAGAAATTACTGATTCCAGCAAAAACGACACTAATTTCTTGAATCTGAGAACATACAAGTTATTCAGAACCCCCAGTAATAAGAATTTAATAAAAATTTACTATTTTTTCCGCAACTTTTTATGTTTAGAAGACTTTAAATAATAGCACTATTCTTGGGGTTATATTGTGAACGTATCAATGATTCAGACAACAGGATATTTTAAACGACTGGGAGATAATATTCGCCAGTCAAAGGTAATGCAAAGTGCCCATAAAGTTTCACCCTGGACCATTGCAGGTGCCGGTGCAGTCATAGCACTGGGAGCATATGCTGCACATAAAACTTCTCAGGTAAGCACCAGGCCTAACTTTACTCCTGTTACGCCAGCCAAACCTGATTTCACAGTTAAGCAACCGAACATACCAGGGCAAAACATTAACTTCTTTGGGTAATCAAGCGTTTTTATATTAATAACCTGCTATAAAGAACTCTTAATTTAATACTTCTTAAGTTAAGTCTTTTATTAATGAAACAAGAGTTACGCAGTTTATACTGAATTGCAATCAACGTATAAGCTGTCATTCTAAGGATGAAGCCCCAAAAAATATCCTATAAGCAGGTCCTTCGCTGCGCTAAAGATGACAAAAAATCGGGAAGGAGGCTAATAACATCAGGAGCGTACTAAGTTCGCTCCTGAGAGTCTTTATCAATGAGGCCAAAACCCATATCTTCACTTTTAAAATTTTTGAAAATCGAAAACAAAAAGTCTATTGTTATAGTTATGCATTAGTCTTCTAAGTTGACTTCTTTATGGAAAAATAATTCTTCCGGGAAAAAATTCACGTTTTAATTGTACAAAGTACACTTTTTCTTGCCTCGTCCATCTTTCGGAGGAAATTGTTGTCAGCATTAGATTTAAAACTTAGTGTATTTTGAACAATTATGTAAACAAGTGTAAATTTTACGCTCATTTGGGGTTCCTTTTTTTTTAGGTCTAGAATAAACTTAATAATGTCAGCAGGAAACAAAATTTATCCTTTATCCCGCTAATAATTAAAAATCATATATATAAATCCCCTAATTGATAGTTAAATCCCCCTAAGAAACAGAGTAAATTTTCCCCCTAAATTAAATCCCCACAAATTAAATTTTTTTCAAAACCTCTACCCCCCAAAAAGAGGTTTTTTTTTGCTCTGATAAAAGCAGGGTTGCTTAAAAACCAGAACAAAAAATGAATACGCTTCATAAAGAATTATTGACTGACAGTCTTATCGTTCATAAAATTAAGAACAATATACATTTAATAGAAGAGGTGAATTTTATGCATATACCCGATGGATTTCTTGCCACGCCTGTCAATATTACAACTGCTGTTGTTTCTGCGGGTTTTATAGGTATGGCTCTCAGAGAGACTTACAGAAAAATTGAACCTGAAAAAATCAAATATATTGTGCTTTTGACTGCTTTTATATTCGGGGCTCAGATGATAAACTTCAATATTTTATCCGGGACCAGCGGTCATTTTCTCGGAGCAGCGCTTGCAGCAATACTTTTTGGGCACTGGGTAGCTATATTAATAATGTCTGTAGTACTTTCAACACAATGTATTTTCTTTGCTGACGGCGGTATTACTGCTCTCGGTTCTAATATCTTTAACATGGCTATTATTGGTAGTTTTTCAGCTTACTATGTTTATCGGTTCCTGCTGAAAAAAATTACCGGCAAAGTGCTTTATCAATATGCTGTATATGGTTTTTCAGCTTTTGTATCAATAGTCTGTGCGGCCTTTTTATGCTCTTTTGAACTGGCAATAAGCGGGCTGGCTTCTCCTGTAAATATTTTTGCAAACATGATCAGTGTTCATAGCCTTATAGGGATGGCAGAAGGCATTATAACTGCCGGTATTCTTTATGTTATTACACTTTATCAACAAAAAGTTATTTCAGTATAGAGGAAAACATCATGAATCAAAGCTTATACAAATTATTTGTGCCTTTAGCGGTTATTATTTTGCTGTCGGCAGTTTTGCCGATATTTGCAAGCAGCAGTCCTGATGGTCTTGAATGGGTTGCAGAAAAGCTTCACTTTGCAGGGGCTGAGGCATCATTAAATACAATAGCTTTCTTTGCAGATTATACCTGCACACTAACAGACATAAATCTAATTAATACTGCTATTACAGGCATTTCAGGCATAGCACTGATAGGTTTATTCTCCACTATATTGTTTTTGATACTGGCATCAGCCTCTAAAAAAGCTGAGGGCCAGACAGAATAATACATATGTATTGGTTTAACCCTTCTGAAAATGAACAATAAAGATTGACTCAAATTTTCCAAAAAACTTTTTACCTTTTAAAAAAGGGAATACCGATATTAAAAAGCTGGCCATACTTTCTTTATAAATAATTTCAGAATGTTGCATTTTCATTTTCTTCTCTTCAAGATATTTAACAATTTCTGGCCTGGTGGCTTTAATAACGTGTTCTTCTTTTCCTGCCTTTTGAATAAGGAGTGTGAGATCCCTCTTCAGGTCAATCTTTATAATAAGTTCACCCTTATAGTCAAGGCAGCGATGTATTTCATCAAAGTATGATGACAGGTCACCCTGTTCGATACCTGCGTTAGAAAAGATTATATCAAAGCTTTCATCCTTAAACTCCAGGTAGTTCAGAGGCATAACCCTGAACTTGCAGGATAAAATTTTTTCAAACGGCAATTTCATCTTATCAAGTTTCTGAATAAACTCAAATTTCTCATATTCTATATGCTTCAAACTTTCTGCAATAACTACTTTCATTGGTGATGCATCAATACCAATAGCGTCTGCATTTTTCAGAGCAGCTTCTACTGTCAATATGCCAGGGTTAAGACCGAATTCCAGTACTTTATGACCTGTTTTTATTCTTGAAAGCAATAATGATACCAGTTTATCCGGGTTTTTCTTCTTAACTATCTCATAATAGGTATTTATGGCAAAATATTTCTCAATGTTCCTGTAAAGAAGCTTGAGTTCTTTTTTTAGTGCAAGTGTATTATCTTCTTTTAGCTGCTTTTTGGTCATATTTTTTCTTTAATTAGTGCAGTTTAAATTTCGTCATTGTTTCAATATACCAAAATATTCTCATTTTTGACAATCGAAAAGAAAAACTATTATCAAAGTTATGCTTTATAAAAGTTGCCTTTCAAAAATGTTAGATATTTAGCTAATTAAGGATTAATCAAGAGGCTTGCCGGTTTTACCCGGAATAATATTGTCAAGAAAGAGTGCTACAAAAGCCGCTACGGCCATGGCATTTGTGCCAATGGAATTAATAATATCCGCTAGCTGCTGATACCCGGGCCACACGACCGGTCTGGGCTCATAATTCCAACCTGCAAAAACCCCGGGGGCACTTAAAGATGTCTCCGAGTGAACACCTTTAAAATAAGCCATCACACTCAACCCCATAAATATTGAAAATCCAAAGATAAACACGTTTCTATCCTTGTCAATATCGACTTTTTTAAGCTGGGTCAGCCCGAGACCTGCTATCAAAGCGAATAATACACAGTATGTAGCACCGATAATAGGCTCCGGTATTGATGCTATTAGAATACCCAGTTTAGAAAACATCCCCAGCAAAATAAGTATTACACCGGAAATCATAGCAATAAAACGACTGGCAATTTTTGTCATACCGATAAGTGCTATATTTTGCGTGTAAGAAGTATTAGAAAAAGCACCAAATATACCTGATATAACACATCCCAGACCTTCTGCACCGATGCCTTTTGACAACAATCTAGAATCAGGCTCTCCTGCATCGCAAAGATAACTGCAAGAATGATAATCACCAATAGACTCTACCATTGATATTATATATCCAATAAAAATAGATAGAAAAAAGACAAAACTAAACTTTGGCAAGCCCCATGGAAAAACAAGATCCACAGGGTTTTGCATAAATGGAGCACTATGAACAGGTGTAAAATCTACATAGCAGGGATGACCGGACTGAAAGACTCCAATTAGCGTCAAAACAAGACATATCAGGTAACCAGTTAAGATACCCAGCAAAATAGAATATATCTTAAAAACAGGCTTCTTATTTCCCATAATTTGCGAAAAGAAAATAATTAAAGCCATAACAAGTATAGATACAGGCCAGTAGAGACCGGCTTTAGGGGCTCCAAATTCAAAAATTGATACACCTATAAGAAAAATGACAGGCCCAATAACCACAGGTGTAAAATATTTCTTTATCTTTCCTATTAGACCTGTGTATCCAATTATCATTTCAGCTAATCCACCCAGTATAACAGCCCCCATAATGTATTGCATAATCAACTGGGCCGATGCTTTATCTCCAAACCCTTTCACATAGTTTATAACAGATATAAAAGCACCCAGAAATACAAAAGAAGCCCCCTGAATAATTGGCAGACGGGTACCAAAAAACAACTGTATAAAGGTTGCAATACCAGAAGTAAGAAGTACAAGACTTACCAGAAGCCCTGACTCTTCTATATTCATACCCATCAGAGGTGCAAGCAAAAGCGGAACAGCCACAGTACCACTGAACATGCTCAATACATGCTGTATGGAAATCGCAATAGCCTCACCCGGCGTTGATGGCCTGTCATCAAGATTATAAATTAATTTACTCATACTGCTCAAAAAACCTCTTAAGCCTGCCAGCAAATTATAACCAGTTTTGTAAAAAACTTATTTAAGGCATACCCTGACTTTTATACCGCAAATTCATAAAAATACACTCTCAATAATACTTAAAGCAATATGACATTATTTGATTTTAAACAAAGAGTAAGATACCATAAAAGAGTATAAACTTTAATAACCACATTATTCAGGGGTTTTTATGCAGGAATTCAACTTTGAAGAGCTGGATATAGAAAAGGAACTCGAAGAAACAGAGGTTGATCTTGAATCTGAAAACGCACTTGAAGAGTTTTTAAAATCGATCAATGTCAAAAATGCCCGGGATATTCCTGCACTGAAAAAGACCTCTGAACGGACTAAAAAAATTTTAAAGAACTATTGCACCAGAGGAAACACTCAACTAAGACGTAACAGGGTAATAGAATTTTATAAATGCCTTGACTGGCTGCCTTTTGATCAACTGGATTTAAGTTTGCTCAATAAATTCGATGACAGCGATCGAAAAATTCTTCTAAAAGAAATCAAAATATACCTTAACAGAAAAGAAGAACGCCAGCAGCGTGCAAGCAACTATCGAAAAGAATATCAAAAACGTATTATGCAACACTTTAAAGATAAAGTGCCCGGTCACATCAAACAAGAACTTGAAAAACTTCGTGACTATGAGCTTAACCTCATAGGGCATGACAGAAACTGGCAATATTACTTTCACTTTAAGTCCTTTAAGAAAATTGATGAGTTTGTAAACCTCACACCTGCTGAAAGGCTATCAATCTTTAAAGACTTTAAAAAAGACGTCTGGTCTTACAAAAACAACAGAGATATTAACCTGTCATGGAAAGAGGATTATATCAAACCCTGTCATAAACACTGGGATGACGATATTGTAAAAAGCATCAACTGGGAAGAAACTAAAAAACAATATAACCACCGAAATAAACACACTAGAAAAGATATTGAAAGAGATATAACACTGGATTATTCCATACTGGGAGTATCTGTAGGGGCTGATCTTGATACAATAAAGAAGAAATATCGTCAACTTGCCAAACTGTATCATCCTGACAGGCCTGAAGGCAATGAAAACAAGATGAAAGAAATCATCAGTGCCTATCAAAGACTTATAAAACAGGGTAACAAATAGTTTAAAGGGTTACTATAATTTGATTCTGGAGATAAAAATATGCAGCAAGAAGGTAATTACACACTTTTATTGCTTGATTTAAATAGTATAGATGTCAATGTCAAGCTTGAGGCCCTTAATAAAGTAAAAACTCTCCCTGAAAAAGAAGTTTTCAGGCCAGTTTTATCAAAACTGGCAAAACACAAAAACGATGCCGTAAAAAACATGGCTCAAATGATTCTTAACAAAATGGATAACCAACCAGCAACTATCGAAATACCAATGCCAGAAGGAGAAACCTCTCTTGAATCATATGTATTAGAACAGTTTGAGGGCATTATAAACTCCAATGACTTTGAATATTTCAAACCATACATTCAGGATAAACCCATGGATAAAGCAAAAAAGCCCCTGCCTGCTGAATTAAAAGAAAAAGTACATAAATATCTAAACAATCAGGATCCTTTTATCAGATTAAAAGCACTTTTCCCTATTGCCTGTATGCCTCTTGAATATAAGTTTAAAGTTAACGTTCTTGTAGACCTGCTAAGAGATAAATCACCATCTGTTATATCTTATACATTAAAGCATTTACCCATTCTGGATAAAGAAATTGTACAAAGGACAGTACCTATAATTGTTGACAAGGTCCATGATCCTTCACCAGAAGTTTATAAGGAGTTAAAAAATTATCTTTTAACGCTCAACAAACCACTTTTTGAACCTGAATTAAATCTCCTTGAAACAGAAGGTATCAGTATTAAACTCAAAAAGAGTATGACAAACCACCTGTTTGAATCTCTGAAATAGCTACAAGAAGGGAGTTCAGAGCTGGTGACAGAACAAACCATACTCTACATATAGATATTATATTTAATTCTGTATTAAAAGAGATGCATAATAAAATGTACAAGAACTTGAATTTAATATAAAATGTTTGCAAACCACTATTAAGTGACAAAGGAGTTCAAATTGCGTTGTCTTCGCTGTGGAACCGAAAACCCTGACGATGCTATTAATTGCACCAAATGCAAAACAAGCCTGAAAAGAGTATGCCCTCGATGCAGGGCAATAAATGACCTAAAACAGGTCTTTTGTGGCAATTGTGCCCTGAAATTGGTTAATACCTGCCCTCGATGCAAAGCCCAAAACCCGCCATTACAGAGGTTTTGCGGTAATTGTGGATTAAAAATAATCAATTTCTGCCCCAGGTGTGGCTTAAATAACCCGGTCAACCAACGCTTTTGCGGCAACTGCGCAACCCGACTGCTTCCTGATCAGACCTCAAGGGCTGCACGTAGCCAGGATTCATCAATGCAGAGACAACCACAGAAACCACCACAGGGCCAAAGCCTTCCACAAAGAGGAACTCAAAAAGGTATTCCAGTTCAAAAACAACTCCCGCCTGAACGTCAGGCAAAACACCCACAGCAAATACCACCATACATGAGACAACCACAGCCTAAAAAAGCCCCTACTGCAAGTGAAATTGGCAAACAATTAAGAGATCAAAAGAAACCAGCTCCAACTCCTGAAAAACAGGAGCCAAAGGAAGTTAAACCTCCCAGGCAACAAACACCGCCTCCTGAAAAACAGGAGCCAAAGGAAGTTAAACCTCCCAGGCAACAAACACCGCCTCCTGAAAAACAGGAGCAAAAAGAAGTTAAACCTCCCAGACAACAAACACCGCCTCCTGAAAAACAGGAGCAAAAAGAAGTTAAACCTCCCAGACAGCAAACACCGCCTCCTGAAAAACAGGAGCAAAAAGAAGTTAAACCTCCCCCACCACCACCTGCACAAACACAAAAACCCCTACCAGAAAGCAGCCCTAAACATCCTGTTGAAGAAATTATTGTTGCAGCAAGCGATTCAACTCAAATTATTGGTGATAACCCTTCAGAAATTAAGCTTGATGATATCGAACAGGCTGAAGAATCTACCAATGATATTGATACATTTATTGAAGTTGAAGAAGAGCCTGAAATTGAAGAAATATCATCCGAAGAATTTGAAGATAGCCAGAAAGAAAGCATTTCACCTGTTAAAGAGCTGGTAAGATTTGCTGTAATGTCTATTGAAATTGTTAACTACTCCAGTCTTGCTGAAATTCTTGATAAAAACACTCTTGATAACATCAAAAACAAAATATGGAAAATAGCCCGTGATACAGCCCACGAAAACAACGAAGAGCTGGTTGAAGTATCAGGCAGTATTGGCGTTATACCTTTTGCTCATGCAGAAAACAAGCAAAATTCTTCTATTACATCAATTAACGTTTCCTCTGAAATATTTAAACTTATCAGAATTTTTAACCAGCAGGTTGAACCAGATATTAAAATTAAAATGGGTCTTGCCTTCAATGATACTGAAGGGGTATCACAGCTGGAAAGATCTATAGCATCAGGCTGGAGCATTGTTGTCAGCGAAGAAATAAAGAAAGACACTGAAGGAATATTTAACTATGATACGATAGGCCCCCTGCCTATAGGAAACCAGATGGTAACATTCTATAAACTCAAAGTAGAAGATGTTCCTGACACCCGTGAATCTCTTGATTATGATAAACCCTTACCCCAAAAACCATCTGCACCATCTTCTGATGTTAAAAAAGAACATAGCAAACAAAAAGAACAGGATATGCCTGTCTCACCGCCTAAAATAGAAGATAAAGAACCTCTCCCGGAGATAAAAACAAAAACACTTGAAAAAGATGCTATAGTTAATAATCTTGTCAATACGTGCCATCTTGTTGATTCTCAGGGTAAAGGTGAATTTATAAGCGTCATAGCAGAAGATGGAATGGGAAAAAGTACTATTATCAGACAACTTAAAAATTCTGTTCCTGCTCAAACCTTCACCTGGATGATCTGTCGCTGCAATTTTGTAGAACAACAAATGCCCTTCTCTGCGATTAAAGATATGTTAAGAAATTATTTTAGCCTCACAAACCTAGTTTTCGACAGAGAAGAGGCTAAAAACATCATTAAACAGGGTGTTGAAGCTGTAATGGGAGCAAATGATCAAATATGTTATGTTTTAAATAGCCTGATTATAGGCGATGAAATAACCGGATTAACTAAAGCTCACATTATTTCAACACTTTTTTCTTTCTTAAAAGCTATCTCGGAGAAAAATACTGTAGTTATAATAGTTGAAGATCTTGACGTTATTGACAATACATCTTTTGAAGTTCTTGAAACCCTTTTAGAAGCACGAATTCTTGACAATAAAGTGTTACTAATCTCAACATATCACCCAAATCTTAATTTTGTTGAATCAAAACCCCACCTGGTTAAAATCTTTAAATATACGCAAATGGCTATAAAACCGTTGTCCGGTGCTGATCTAGATATGGTTATCCATAATACAGTACAAACAGGGCTTCAGTTGCCTGATAATATTAGAGAACAGTTAATAGCCTGCACAAACATGGTACCATTTGCCATAGAAAATGCATTGTACTTAATGTACGAGCTTCAGGTTCTGATAGCAGGTGAAAATGGACTGGTTTTCAACCAGGAAGCTGCTCAATGGGAGATGCCTCAAAATCTTCAGGATTTATTAAGACTCAGGCTACAAAGATTAAGCCAGGAAAACCCCAATGCTTTTATGATACTTCAGCTGGCAGCAACTTTAGGCCCAAAATTTTCTCCTGTTGCCCTGAGTTCTATAGCACAGGGAAACAAGCAGCTTGATGAAATAGTTCAATACATTAACTCTCTGGGTTTCCTGTTCTTTGAAGATCAAAACACAATAGTATTCAAGCATAATATTATCTGGGAATTAATATATTATGCAGCTATACCCGGTGAAACCAGATCACAATACCATATGCAAATATTAACTTTCCTTGAAAAACTTCAACAAACAGGCGGAAGGCTTGATCTTGCCTGTATAGCATATCATGCAGAACACGCCGGCAAACGAAGAAAGAGTTTAAACTACTGGAATCTCGTAGCCAACCAGGTACTGGCTCTCGGGCTCAATACAGGCTACAGCGAAGTTATGATGCGCTATATCAATCTGCTTGAAGAAAGCGACCTGCCCAATAAACAACAACTTCAAATAAATGCACTTGAAGGTATAGCTCGTGTTGTTCATATCACTGACCCTGACCTTGCCATCCAGGCTTTCTCTAAAGTCATACCAATTAGAGAACAGGAAAACAATACACCTAAATTAATCGAGTTAAAAGGTCTTTATAGCATCAGTTTAGAACAACTTGGCCGATGGGAAGAATCAATTCAACAAATAGATAGCTCTCTTGAGCTTTTAAACCCTGAAACAGTACCTCTAGAAAGAGCAATGCTTCTAGTTTCAAGATTAAGCCCTATGGAAAATACCGGCAAGGTGGGCTGGATTATAAATACTTGTAAAAATGAACTGTTCCCTATTTTAGAGAAAGCACTTGCTGATAAGTCCTTCCCTGAAGGCATTACAGAAGAGCAGGTTTTTAGAACTCTATGCACTGCTAAGATTTACTTTACCAGTTCATTGATCACACTGGGGCATCATGAGGCTTTTACAGTATTCAATGATCTTTTACCCGAGATTCAACGGCGTGGTCTTCAGGATATAGGCATGAAAATGTATCTGCTTAATGCCAAGGCCCATGCTATACGGGGAGAAATTCAGAATGCAGAACAGATTTTAACTCAGACCAAAGAGTATCTTCAGCAGATACAGGGTATTAACCCCTTCTCATTGATGTGGGCAGAAGCTGCTTGTTACTTAAACCTTGAACAGGCAAACTGGGACGTTTTAGCAGGCCTGATTGAAGGGCTTCGTATTCAGGCTAAAAAACTTAATAACTATCCTGTTGTGGCGTTATCGAAAGTATGCAGCGGTATAATAACTCAGGTTAAAGGCAAACCCGGTACTGCTCAAGAGATATTTAATGATCTGGTGAACTATGCCTCACAATACAGATTGACAACCTTTGCCCTGATGGGCTGGTATTATCTTGCAATGACTGAACTAAATAACAAGAGCTTTGATAAGGCAGAAAATATCATCTTAAGGGCTCTTGAAGTGGCAAAGATGCCTGATATCTACAACCTTAATTCTATTGTTTCTTTGAATCGCCTGCTGGGTGAAATCTATATTCGCAAGGGAGACATAGAAAGGTCAGGTGAACCCCTGGAAGAAGCCTGGAAGATAGCTACAGAGCTTCAAAATCATACACAGGTAGCCAAGGTTGCTGTAACAATCGGGCTTATGTATCAGGAGTTATTAAGTCATTCTGAGGAAAACCAAAAAGAGTATGCTGATAAAGCCTATGAATTCCTGAGTAATGCCCACAATATCTTCTCACAGCTGGGCAATCAGCATCATTCAAAACAGGTTGAAAAAGCTATAGAAAACCTGCGAGTGGTTTGCAGGGTTAATTCTATTGAACTTGGCGGATAAAATACTGTTAGCAGCCCACTCAGGAATTCACGTCAGAGTTTATATCATAAATAGACAGAAGTGTTTTCCGGTGGCGGTTAACTTTAAATTTTCCCATAAAATAAATTTGAAGCTGGATTTCAAAGTTTTAACTGGTATATCTAAAGAGGTAAAACTATTTAGCTTTTTCAAAGACGTTTTTTGTTAATTAATCAGTACTATTCAATGAGGGGCAGATGACTTACAGCCTTTGAGAGGAACAATCAAAAAAGTGACAATTATTAAGAATCTTTGAATAATATTACAAAGCAGCAAAAACGGGTATTAACAGGACTAAAAGCAAGCCACAGGGGGAGGAGGTATGCATTTTTATAGAGCGGTGATACTTGAACAGATAAAATATATGTGTTATTACTTTATTACACTAATTGAGGGCTATTAGCTCAGGTGGTTAGAGCGCACGCCTGATAAGCGTGAGGTCCCTGGTTCAAGTCCAGGATGGCCCATTTTAAAAAAATTGAATATGCGGGGGTGTAGCTCAGATGGTAGAGCGCTTGCCTTGCACGCAGGATGCCAGGAGTTCGAGTCTCCTCACCTCCAAATATAAAGGCCTGATAGATGATTCGGGCCTTTATATTATTGCAAATTTCATTATTGACTTAATTCCAACCTTTCGGATTTTTCAAAATGTACTTTCTGCCTTTGCCTTTTCCTATTGCTTCTAATATATTTTCTTCTACTAACCTCTTGAGTAAGTATTTCGCCTGATCAATACTTATATGCAAGAGTTCTCTACATTTCGAATTGGTTATATAACCTTTTTCCAGTGTATAATTTTTAATCTCATTTATTTGCTCTTTAGTATAGTCCATAAACAGATAATCATAATCATCTATAAGACTTACTGAAGGTCGTTTTAATAATTTCTTTTTGTAAAAAGTTACTTTAAAAAAGTCAGACACCTCTTCAAATTTTGGCATTACAAGATTATGTTTATCTATTGCCCTTTTTATTTTTTCAATGCCTTTGCCATATTCTTCAATAATACCCATCTCTCTAAAAATGGATACCATAATTGGATTTCTTGATTTTGAAATCCCACACCCCAGATCTTCAATATTGATGCCAAAGGGCAATCTTCCGGGACTAATTATTTCTATGTAACTATCATAAATATTGAATTTAATATCTGAACCTGAAATATTATAATCTCTATGCACTATAGCATTTACAAGAGCCTCTCTTATTGCTATCTCCGGAACAGCATAACTTTCTTCTCTGTAAATACCCTTAATTTTAGCAGATTTTGGCTCATTAACTTTAAAAAAGTTCAGGGCATTATCAAGCTGTTTAAATAATGATCCTTCAAACTCTTTTTTATCAAGGTATTCAAAAGAATCATCATCCTTAAATCTAGCACATTTAATAGCAGACTGAGGGAATATTCTTGACGGACTATAACCAAATAATAAAACACCTGCCACAGATAATACTAAATGATTGCCCTGTCTTTTTAATACTTTAATTGATTCCAAAAATTGTTCAGAAATAGCCACTTTAGGTATATCATTCTTTTGATATCTTGTTTCTAAGTAAAATTCAATTAAGCTATAATCTAAATCGCTTTTACTGGTAGCAGGAATATCTGTTACGTCAAAGCTAATATTCAACCGTCTTCTTTCAAGTTCTGTAATATATTCTTGAGACGCTGGCCTACTGGTTGATCCTATTCGAACATAAACACCTTCGTTAATACCTTTGCTTTTGAGGCGATAGGGTGTTAATAAACCCGGGTAAATTTCAACATAAAGGATCATTCTACCATCCAGATTATAGGGATTTACAATAAAATTCACCATTGGTTCAATGTTATCAGTTATCATATTAACTATTTTTTCTTCCAACCTGAAAAGGTTTTCTTGGTCTATGTCAACAACTTCTCTAGATGTATCATCAACACCAATAACAATAATGCCGCCTTTGCTGTTCGCAAAAGCACAGACGTCTTTTATAAATGTATTTTTCCCTGATAGATCTCTTTTAAATTCAAGTTTTTCATTTTCAGGTTTATTGAGAAGTCCTTTCAGGTCCATTCATTCAATCCTTATTTGATTACTAATATATTCCAATATTTACCAATATTTACCAATATATTATACTATTTACCAGAAAATGCCAATATGTATCAGAAAATCAATCAACATTTTCAATCAAAAAAGTTCTAAGCTCGTATACCAAGCCCCAAATATAAAGGCCTGATAGATGATTCGGGCCTTTATATTATTGTAAATTTCTTTATTGATTTAATTCTAACCTTCCGGATTTTTTAAAGTGTACTTTCTGCCTTTGCCTTTGCCTGTAGGCTCTAAAAAACCTTCTTTGACTAATCTATCAAGTATATGTTTGGATTGATAATCATTGACACCAAGAATCTCCTGACATTTAGAATTCACAATAAATGTATTATCCTCTACGTATTTAATAATTTCAGCAATCTTTTCAACAGGTAAGTTTTTAAAACTCAATGAAGATAAATCTTTTTTATTTTCCTTAGTCTTCTCTTTTTGAGTTTTATATAAAGTTACTTTGAAAAAATTTGATAACTCTTCAAATAGAGGCGTTTGAAGCCCAAACTCTTCTGATATCATAAGTATTCTAGAAATACCCTGACCCCATTGTTCAATGAATGCTAAATCAAGAAATATTTTTGCAATGACTTTATTTCTTACTTCTGAAATACCTTTACCTAAATCTTGTTTTGTTATACCAAATGGTAATCTCCCCGGGCTAATAACTTCAATGTAATCATCATATATATTAAATTTTATATCTGAACCTGTTACACTGTAATTTCTGTGAACGATTGCATTAACCACAGCTTCTCTAATTACTTCTTCTGGTATCTTATAATATTCTTCTCTGTATAATCCTTCAATTTTTGCTGCTTTTGGCTCATTAATTTTATAAAATTTCATCATATCTTCTACTTGATGTAACAACGACCCTGAAAATTCTTTTTTATCAATATATTCTATTGAATTATTACCTTTAAATCGTGCACATTTTACCTTTGCATAAGGAAAATATTCTTCAATTTTATCTTTATATGCAAATAACAATATGCCCCCGACAGTCGGAACATATTGGTTACCTGCTTTTTTGATTATTTTTAAAGATTCTAACAACCTGTCAGAGGGTGTCGGCCTAACAACATCTCTTTTTAAGGCAATTTTTTCTAAGATCTCTTCAATAAAATCATAATCCAGATCGTTTTTATTAGCCTGAATAAACTCAACCGCATCAAAACTGATATTTTGTCTTCTTCTTTCAAGCTCAGCAACCTCTTCAACAGAAGCAACTCTGCTTGAAGACCCAAGTCTTATATAGGTTCCTCTCTCTCTACCAGTACTTTTTATAAAATAAGGTACAAGCTCTCCCGGTGTAATTTTTAAGCATAAGAGTATTTTCCCTTTATAATTTATTATTCTGACGATATAAACCGGCCTGTTATCAAAATGATCAGATATAAGATTGGCAATTCTTTCTTCTAACTCAAAAATTTCTTCCTTGTTTACACCAACAACTTCTCTCGTGCTATCTTCTATACCCAGAATGATGTAACCTTCTTTTGAATTCGCAAAAGCACAAATATCTTTCATTAAGCCTCTTGTTCCGGTTAAATCTCTTTTGAACTCAACCATTTCATTTTCAGTATTATTCAATAAGGTTTCTATTTCTAACTCAGTAAACATATTTATTCTATTAATCCTTAAACGATATCAACTCTTGATATATTTTATTAAGTCTTGATATTTTTATCAACTCTTGATATATTTTATTAAGTCTTGATATTTTTATCAACTCTTGATATATTTTATTAAGTCTTGATATTTTTAATCAGATATTATATGCGCTCAACAAAATCAAATAAGTTCTAAGATCGCAGATCAGGCTCCAAATATAAAGGCCTGATAACTATTCGGGCCTTTATTTTGTTTTAAATTTTATTATTGATTTATTTTATACCTTCTAACTTTTTTAAAGTGTACTTTCTGCCTTTGCCAGCAGCTTCTAATATATTTTCTTCTACTAATCTTTAAGATCAGTGCATAACTTAAAAATTTTTCGATTTTCAAAACCCAGATCCCGCCCGCTCTAAAGGAAGGCATGGGGTCTCTTCTTTTTGAAAAAAGAAGCAAAAACTTTTCACAACTGGCTTACTGACTTCGTATAAGTGCTTTGAAAGTCTAGGCCAATCGACTCGTTCAACCCATTTCTTTACTTTTAAAATTTTTGAAAATCGAAACCAAAAAATTGATTGTTATAGTTATGCATTAGTCTTTCTTTTAAGGTGTAAATAAGAAATTGCTTGAAGGTGATATTAATGTAAACTGATTGTTCATTATTATAAATTTAGTAGAAAAAAATTAGCACTGAATACATTAAAAAAATTTTTTAGCATCCCAAATACCAAAAAGCCTGTAGTGCTTGGATTTTGTCTGTCAATAGTGTTTCTGAAAAACAAAAGTTACATTTCTTATCCTAAAGAATTTCGAAATCCTGCCGATAACTAAAGGTGTAGGACTAATTTTGTCCTACATTTTTTATGTCTACTACCCCCTCTGTGAGAGGGTTTTCATTTTTTAATCTGTCAAATTTAAAAAACCCGGCCACAAGCCAGGTTTTTTGAGTTAGTTTTTCAGGGGACATTTGTTAAATTGCCCTATGAATTTAAGCTTTTCTCCCCATACACACATTAATAGAGAACGTTTGAAAAATTCACACTCAAGGCAGTCATTTTCATAAATAAAAGTCATTTTTTTTTGAAGTGCATATTCTTGAAGAGAAAGAATGGAGTTTACAGACGATTTCATAAGTAACCCTCAGCCAGTATATCTGATTGTTTCAGTGGATCAGTTACTTGTTGACTGCCAGATTGAGCTTTTGTTGAACTGGTTCTGCTTCGAAAAGGTCACCAACTGTACAATCGAGTGCATCACAGAGTCTGTCCATATTTTCGTAGGAAGGTTGTGTTCTTCCATTTGCCCAGGAATAAACAGTTTGTTGTGGCAAACCTAATTCTTTAGCGAGTCTATACAAACTCCACTGCTTTTTCTTTCTTGCTACTTCCTTAATCCGTATCTTCAGTGTCTTCACCTACTCTCAATTTACCTGTATATCACAAATATATTATACATTCTGAATTTAAATAGTGTCTAGGTTTGTTGAGTGATCAAAAATGAATCTTTATATGTTCTTAATTTCAGTGAGCATAAAGATTTGAACATTTTTAATAAAACATCTCTTTTAAAAACAGCGTGTTGCGGGTTATCTAATAAGAGTTTCAGTGCTATGGGTGCTTCGAAGATAAATAACATAATATTTTTCAGAAGATAAATATGTGAATATAAATGTTATATTATTATAGTTGTAATATTTTTCTTCAAATTTCAACCTTTAATTGAATTTTTTTAAGAAAGGTTAAGCAACAAACTGATACATTATACAAACAATAAACTATATGAGTGTGTTTTACCCATTTATAATGTTGATCATGCTGTATCTATAATAAAATACAGATTAACACACATATATAATATAGTAATGATATTAGTTTAGTACGTTATTAAGTGCTAGAGCCATCACAAAACCCAGCGATGCACCCATTATAACTTCTATAGGGGTATGTCCGAGAAGTTCAATTAATTTTTCTGATGCATCCTGCGGTTTATCCTGATACATATCATCAACAATATTGTTTAATACCCGTGCCATTTTGCCTGCTGCTCTTCTGAGTCCTGCGGCATCATACATTACAATGAGGGCTACACCAAGGGCAATAGCAAATTCAACCGACATACCACCTTTAATTGCAGCAACACTTGTGGCCATTCCTACGACAAAAGCACTGTGACTGCTGGGCATACCGCCTGTTTCTACAAGTATACGAAAATTAAGTTTTTTGTGCTGCCGGTAATAAAAAAGCATTTTGAGCAGCTGGGCCATAATAGCCCCCATAAATGCCGATAAAATAACTTCCAGACCAGTATTTGCAAACCACACACTAGCTATATACATCACTTTGCCCTATCATTAATTAGATCTGCAATATATATAAGGCTTTCCGGGTTTATTTCCGGTGTATTCAAACAGTTTTTTGCCTTTGTAATCAGGTTTTTAAGTTCATTTTTTGATTTTTCAAGGCCAAAAAGCAACGGGTAGGTATTTTTACCACTAGCTTTATCTTTGCCAGGAGTTTTACCCAGTTTTTCTTTGCTGCCAGTAATATCAAGAATATCATCTGAAATCTGGAAAGCATGGCCAAGATATCTGCCATAATCAGTAATTAACTGGAGATTTTTCTCATTACACCCACCGATAAGTGCACCAGACCAGGTACAAAAACGGTAAAGAGCCCCTGTTTTATTATCGTGTATATACTGTAAGGTTTCAGGATCTACTTTTTGCCCTTCATTCTCACAATCTATAGATTGCCCACCAACAAGACCTGCTGCACCTATTGTTTTAGAAAACTCGTTAATGATTTTGAGTTTTATTTTATCAGGTACACTTTCCGATGTATTGTCTAAAAATACCTGATAGGCAAAAGGTATCAGGGCATCGCCTGCTAAAACTGCCATGGCTTCGCCATATTGTTTGTGTGTTGAAGGCTTACCCCTTCTAAAATCATCGTTATCCATACATGGAAGATCATCATGGATCAGACTTTGAGCGTGTATTATTTCAATAGAACAGGCAAGAGGCATTGCAGCTTCTTCATTTCCACCAACAGCTTTGCAGCTTTCAATGCAAAGTATAGCCCTCAGGCGTTTTCCTTCGCCCAGAACGCTGTATCTCATGGCTTCCCACAAACGATCAGGATAACCATAGGGTATATATTTATCAAGATTTTCGCTAATTTTTTTCTGTAATTCTTTAATATTTTTACCTTTTATAGCTTCCAAAGCTTTATCCTCTTTATTCACAGAAGTTATCGTCAATATCTTCTTCAAAAGATTCATCATATTTGTATTTAGAAAGATCCTGTTTTGATTTTTTTCTTGAAGGATCTACAAGATTATGGCCCAGTTTCAGTCGTTTAACCTGTTCCTGACCTGAACGATCGACTGTTTTAACCTTTCCTTCGTCTTTTGAACTTGTTGAATACAGCAGTGATTTGTATTCCAGGGCTTCAGCAATAAAACGGCAATAATTTTCATATCTAGTAGGACTTATTTTATCTAAATTTGCTTTAACATTGCAATCTGTTTCGTTAATATGCAGGCAATCACTGTAATAGCAATCATTCTTAAAAGATAAAAATTCAGGAAACTGGGCTTCAATCTGAGCCGGCAGATATTTATCAAATTTAAGATAGCTAAACCCGGGGGTATCAGCAACAATAGCTATTTGATCATTTTCAGAAAATATTTCTATGAGTTCAGAATGTCTGGTTGTATGGGTTCCTTTATTGGATTTTGAGCCAATTTTACCTACTCTAAGATTAAGTTCAGGCTTTATAGCATTCAGAATAGTACTTTTACCCACTCCTGAAGGCCCGCTAAAAATAGATCTTTTACCTTTCAATACGTCTAAAAGCCTCTCGAGGCCTGTTTTATTAAGGGCTGATACTTCAATAATACTAATTTCAAGGGGCTCATAAATTTCTCTGATGGTTTTGAGTGTATTATTTTTATCTTTCAGGTCACACTTGTTGATACAAATAACCCTGTCAAGACCTGAAAGCCGGGTATGAACAAGAAAACGATCAAGTTGATTAAGATTCAGCCGGGGCTTATTCAAAGCCATAATGATAACATTCTGTTCCATATTGGCAAGATGTGGCCTTGTTATACAGGTCTTACGTGGATAAATTCGGGTTATAACGGCCTGACGTGTCTCTTCATTGACTTCATCTATAGCAACAATGTCTCCCACAAGAACTTCAACGTCTTCTTTTTTCAGGCGTTCTCTCAGCATACATTCATAAAGCACATTAAGATTATTTTTTACATAATAGAAGTTAGAATGTTTTTTAACTAAAAAGCCTTTCAACGGGTTTTCACCTTTGTAATACATATGTATACTTAAGCATCTTCATCTTTTATTTATTATATCAACACATTACTAAAGATCAGTGCATAACTTAAAAAGTTTTCGATTTTTAAGCCCAAATCCCGCCCACCCTAAAGGAAGGCATGGGGTCTCTTCTTTTTGAAAAAAGAAGCAAAAACTTTTCACAACTGGCTTACTGACTTCGTATACGTGCTTTGAAAGCCCAGGCCAATCGGCTCGTTCAACCCATATCTTCACTTTTAGAATTTTTGAAAATCGAAAACAAAAAGTCTATTGTTATAGTTATGCATTAGTCTTAACTATTCGGTTAAATTTTTTCTGAGGTTTGGTTTTTGGGCATACAAATTTAAAAACCGTATAGTGTTTTTTTACCCCCCGGCATCTCTATATTGAATCTGAATAATTTAAAGTTATTCAGAGATTCCTATTCTACTTCTATTGTGCCAGTTGTGGTAAAAAGTTCACCTTTAATTTTACAACCTGAGTTAGCAATAATTTTACCACTATTGGTATAGACATCACCTTCTATCAGGCAGTTATTTTCGATAACAATATTGCTTGAGTTTGTGCTGACGTCTTTAGATACTTTAACATCACTTTTTAAAGTTACATTACCTGAATTTGACCGTATACTACCAATGATAGTACTTTTAGAACCAATTTCAATTGCTCCACTATTAGTGTAGATACTTGAATTAACAATAGAATTTTCTTTTATAACGACATCTTTCTCGTTTTCAAGGATATTTTCTGTACCCTGAATTTCTTCTTCTCTTTCAGTGAACTTTTCTTCGTTATCGACCATTTAAATTGTCCCTTTGTAATATTTAACTATTTGGCTCTAATTATAATGGTAGTTTAATACAAAACTGTTTGAAATAAAATTCTGTGAAGCAAAAAGATACGTAAATATTATCATTTTATTGCAATCGAAGATTCCGCAAGCAGTATATTGGCTTCATTTATAAAGTCTTCGACATTTTTAAAATTGTTATGAATAGAAGCATATCTTAAATAAGCAGTATGTTCAAGCATTTTGAGCTGTTCAAGAACAAGTTTAGCCAATATTGAAGAGTTTATTTCACGTTTGCCGGTTTGAGCCAGTTCATTTTCAACATTTTCTACAATTTGTTCAATTTGTTCAAGGCTAAAATCACACTTATGGCAGGCAAGTTTAATGCTTGTAAATACTTTTTTTCTTGAATAATCTTCTCTTGAACCATTTTTCTTGATGACAGTAACAGGCATTATTTCTACACGTTCATAGGTTGTGAAGCGTTTTTCGCAATTTTCACACTCCCTGCGGCGCCTGATGCTTGATTTTTCAGCACTGGTTCTTGATTCTAAGACCTTTGTATTCTCATATTTACAATACGGACAAAGCATATTTCTTTTATTAGTTTCCTTTTGTAGATCCCTGAAAACAAAAAATAATTTATGACATAAAAAAGAATTTCTTAACTGACGCAGAGCATTTATATTTTAGATAAAACCTCATTCAATGTCTATCATCGATTTGTATAGCAGTCATTTAAAGAGATTTTAAAATGTTGTTTTAATAATACAATTGTATTATTTTTTTTGATTTCTTCTTTAAACAATTTGATACATATCATCAAGTTCTATATTGAATAAATAGCCTGATAAACTGGCTATATTCATCCTGCATTAAAAAAAGAGTGCTGCTAGAAGACAAATTTAATTTAAAATCGTTTGGGTTAAATCTTATTATTAGGTATAATTTTTTCTTGAAAGAACAACCTTCGCTTTTAAAAAAAACAATTACCGCAAGAAGGGTTATAAACACAGTCATGATAAAGCTTGAGCAGGTAAATAAATATTATGGTGATCTTCATGTGCTCAAAGATATAACTCTGGAGTTTAATAAAGGCCAGGTTACCGTTATTATAGGCCCTTCAGGTTCAGGTAAAAGCACAATGCTCTATTGCATTAACAGAATTGAAAAGGTTGACTCAGGCAAAATATTAATTAATGATATGGATATATTTTCTCCATCCGTTGATATATCCAAGATAAGATCTGATATAGGGCTTGTATTTCAGAATTACAGCCTGTTTAGCCATCTCTCTGTGCTTGACAACATAACGCTTGCACCTACAACAGTAAGAAAACTGACAAAAGAAAACGCTGAAGAAATGGCCTATGAACTTCTTAAGAAAGTTAAGCTTGAAGATAAGGTTTATTGCTATCCATCACAGCTATCAGGAGGTCAACAACAACGCATAGCTATTATCAGATCACTAGCCATGGAGCCTGACGCCCTGATGCTAGACGAACCAACTAATAACCTCGACGTAGATATGCTCAAAGAAATGCTTGACATCATTAAAGACCTGTCTTCTATGAAAGGCATGACCCTTATTATTACTACTCATGAACTGAACTTTGCTGCTGAAGTAGGCGACAGGCTTATATTTATGCATGATGGAAAAATTATTGAAGACTCAACACCTAAAGAGGTTCTGTTTAATCCACAAAATGAATTGACGAAAAAGTTTCTCAATCAACGCCTCGACGGTAGATTTTATTAGGTTATACAATGATATTCGGACTTTTTGATTTTCAAGTCATTCTTGATAACGCTCCTGAGCTCTTAAAGGGCTTGAAGACCACGCTGATATTATGTATACTCGGTAATATCATATCTATCGCACTGGGAACTATTATCGGGGCAGCCAGAGTATCAAACAGCAAACTGCTCAGCAACCTCGCCTCAGCATATATTGAAGTTTTTAGAAATACTCCTCTACTTGTACAGGTTTATTTTTTCTTTTACGGTATGAGGTTTGAGCCTTTTCTGGCAGGCCTTAGCGGGTTATGTACATACACCAGTGCTTATATGGCAGAGGTCATAAGAGCCGGTATTCAATCAGTGCCTGAAGCAGAACTCAAAGCCGCTGATGCACTCGGTGTATCTCCTCTAAACAAAATAACAAAAATTATTTTGCCACAGGCATTTAGAATAATATTGCCGCCGATGAGCAACCAGTTGATGAACCTTACCAAAAATACTTCCATTGCATACTTTATAACAATTTATGATATTACCTATGTTTTTGAAACCCTGAGCGCAGAGACATTCAAATTCTTTGAACTATTTGTAGTAGCAGCTTTGCTATATATGATAATATGCTGGATAATCGCAATAGCAAGTTTTTGGGCAGAACGATACCTCTATGTGCCAGGTCTCGGCAGTATTGAAGTGGAGTTAGAACATTGACGCCGCTCTATGCATACCTTTCATTTACAACATCCGACCTGCAATTACTGTTTGCAGGCCTGACTATGACAATGGTTATTGCAGCTGGCACTTTAATTATCTCTTTTCCTCTAGGTATTGTTCTTGGCATCATGCGCTCTTCAAATATCAAATTTCTAAGATGGCCTGCAACCTTTTATATAGAGCTAATCAGAAGTCTTCCACTGGTATTGTATATGGTTTTTGTCTTCCTTACACTGCCAATAAGAGCCGAAGGAAGAGGTATATTTACACTGTCAACCTTCACAGCAGCCTATATCGCAGAAATAGTCAGGGGTGGTTTAAATTCACTGGATAAAAACCAGCTTAAAGCAGCCTATAGCCTTGGCATGAACAGGTTTCAAGTATATTACCATATTGCAATTCCGCAGGCACTCGCCCGCATGATACCAGCTCTCATCAACCAGTATAACGTCGTTATTAAAGATACATCCCTTGTTTCAATGGGCCTTCTTGAACTTACAAAAGCAGGTAAACTTTTATCCGAACGAAAAGCTCTATTTTCAATGGAAATAATACTTATAACCGCTGCAATTTACTTCATTATTTGCTACGGTTTATCAATAATAGGTCATTTCCTTGAAAGAAGATTCTCTGAAAGATTTAAACGCTCGATATAACTTGAAAAATACTTCCAGGCGAGCTTTTTAATAATAGTTATTATTATCAATAAGTTTCTTAAAACCTTCATAATCTTCATTTTTAAGAAGTTCAATTACCTCTTCAGTTAGTTTATCGAGGTTTTCCTCATTGATACCGGTTATCCAGGCTGGCAGGTTAATTTCTGCATTATCAGGGTATGTTTGATCTATAGCTTTCTTCTCTTTTTTAAGGTGGTGTATGCAAAAATCGCTTAAAAGAAACTGTTTTCTCAGTTGTTTGCTTGATAGATACTTTGTAATATGCTGTTTAAGTTCATCTACTATTTCAAAAAACCTGGTAGTATACTTTTTATCAATTTTATGGTCAACAACAGCTTCACCTGTTGCCTTTATACGATCTTCTTCTGATGTAAACTCTGTTGATATCCTGTATTTAAGCAAACCCAATATTCTTGCAGCACTGCAAGTAATGCATGCTGTTTTAAATTCCTGACTATTGATATAGTTGACGCTGGTTTTAAGTCTTGTTAAGATGATTTGCTTGAGTTTCTGGACATTATCAACGTTCGGAGCATCATCAAAGTTTATATTTACATTCTTTTCCAGATTATTAAAGGCGGTCATCAGGTTCTGATATACGAGTCCCTGAAGTTTATCAATATTTTTAATGTTATCTATAGATTTCTGGCTCATACTAATTCCTTAACTGCTCTATCGACGAACTTAGAGGGTGCCAGTATGCTTGTAATACTTGGCTGGTCGAAGTATTTTTGTGCTACTCTTCTAATATCACTTGGGGTAACTGTTTTAAGGAGTTCAGGCACTCTGTCATCGTAATCTGCTCCGGCACCCAAGATATGATAGAGGCCTAAATAATAGCACTGTTGAGAATTTGTCTCATGGAAAATGGCTCTTTTGCCCAGTATATTTCTTCTTGCAGATTCAAGTTCTTCTTCTGATACAGGTTTATTGACCAACTTTTCTATTTCTTCATCAAAGCCTTTGATTGCGGTTTCAATGTTATTGGGATCAGTACCTATATATACAGTCAGGTTTCCTGAGTATTTAAGAGCTTCGTAAGAGCTTCTTACTGCATATGCAAGGCCTTTTTTATCTCTAAGTTCTATGAAAAGCCTGCTGCTCAGACCAGCAGAACCAAGAATATTGTTTAAAATAGACAGCGCAGGATAATCTTCACAGGTTACAGATGGGCCATACCAGCCTCTGATAATTTGTGCCTGTGAGACGTCATCTTTGTTGATGGTAATATACTTGCTTTTATCAAGCTGCGGCACTGAAAGTTTTTTTTCTGAAAGATTTTCAGCATGCAAGCCTTTCAGATTTGCTTCGAGTTTAGCAGATAATGTTTTTTGATCAAAGCTACCAACTGCTACGATGGCGATGTTTGAGGTTTTAAAAGTATTTTTATAGTTATTTTGTATATCTTCAAAGGTAATATTATCAATGGTTTCCATCATTCTGGTTGCAACCACACCGTAAGGGTGATCAGGATACATGTGCCTTATAAGGTTATCAGTTGCTTTAGCTCTGGGAGAATCAAGTTCTTGTTGAAGTTCACCTTTAAGGAGATTCCTTTCTTTTTCAAATAACTTGAAAGTAGGGTTTATAATAACATCTGAAAGCAAATCCAGTGTTTTATCTAGGTCATCGTTTAGGCATGTGGCTCTTATTCTGCAATAATCCTGTTTTATATCAACGTCAAGTTCGATAGCGTTTTCATCTGTTTCATTTGCAATCTGCTCAGCCGTTCTATTTTCTGTACCTTTAAGTAATAACCTTGTCGACAGGTCAGCTATACCGGGTTTTACCTCATTTCTATTACCGCCATTTATGTACACATTGAGGGTTATACGGGGTGTATTCTTGTTTTGTCTGTTTATAAAGTATATTCCATTGTTTAGTGTTGTTGATTCGTAGCTTTTCATTAAGAAATCCTTTCTTTGCAGGTTTATTGGGGTGTCATTGTTGCTATGCTTATATTATCGGTATTAAAATATCTTGATACTGCTAATTTCAGGTCTTCAAGTGAAATATCTTTGAGTGTATCCAGATATTTAGTATACATTTCAAGGCTATTTGTTAATACCATGGCATAGCCAACCGATTCAGCAATACCTGAAGCTGTTTCAGTGGTTTCAGCAAATCGTGATTCAAGTTTTTTGCGGGCTTTATTAAGTTCTTCCTGTGTTACAGGTTTATCTTTCAGGTTATTAATTTGATTTATCAGTGCATTAATGGCTTCATCTTTTCTATCGGCTTTGAAGTTGCCCTGCATAAGTATATTGCTGCCGTCTCTAAACTGGTACTGGACGCAGCTAATCATATTAAATACGGGGTTATCAGGTTTTTCAATGAGGTTTTGGTGCAGTCTTGAGCTTCTGCCTTCTCCCAGAGCTATGCAGATAACTTCTATTGCAATAGAATCTCTCAAATTCGATGGTCTGGGCCCCAGAAAACCTCCTATACAAAACCCTGTTGCAATCTGACCTGATATATTCTTTATTTGTTGCTTATCAGTAGGTGTTTCAGGTGCAAAATCACTATCTGGGCTATTTGCTGTTGTGTTAAAGGTAAAATGTTTCTGTACCAGAGAAAGCATATCATCCGGCTCGTGGTCACTTACAATGACAGTTATCATGTTTTCTGGTATATACCAGCTTTTATAATAGTTTAAGATATCTTCTCTTGAGATAGATGCTATAATTTCACGTGTACCGATCGTGTCTCTTTTGTAAGGATGAGACTTATAAAGCATATCATTCAGAGTATTGTAAGTTTTAGTCCAGGGTTGATCTTCTCGCATGGCTATTTCTTCAATAACAACACTTCGTTCTCTTTTTTCTTTAAATTCAAGATCTTTAATGTCGTATGGTTTACCAATTTCTTCTTCCGGCAACAACGGATTAAGCATCATATCAGCATGAAGGTCTACAGCCAGCTTAAAATTTTCATCGTTATCACCTTTTGGGATAGTTACATAGTAGAATGTATAATCTTTCCAGGTTGCTGCATTGATGATACCGCCTCTGGATTCAAGTATTCTATCAAATTCACCGGGCTTTAACCTATCAGTACCCTTAAACATGAGGTGTTCAAGAAAATGGGAAACGCCATTATTATGGTCGTTTTCGTTAATAGAACCTGTTTTGACCCAGGTACTAATATTGGTTATTTCTCCAGGTTTTTTAATAGCTATGACTGTATGTTTGTTATCTAAAACATACATGGTGACTCTGTCATTAAGAAAAGGGAATTTAAATGTTTCTTTTTTTTGCATCGTAACCTACCTTCCAGGCCTGTTAATTTTGTTAAAGTTGTCTCACAAGATAATAAGAATAATATAAGGTGATAAATAATATAGAATAAATATTCAAGGTATTTAAATTTCTTTTAACTCAGAAATAACTTACTAAAAGAATATAACAATAACTAAAATGACAGTTATATTTGTGTTACAGATTAACCAGGATGAGAACTGTTTGATTCTCATAATATTTTATTTTAAATAACGCAAAATACCAAGGGTAAATATAAAAATGCTTTCAACAGGGTATGCCTGTATCAAGAACTGCAGGGTGTTTCGCCACTTCCAGACCTGTAAAACATTATCCTTAATTATAACGCAACTTAATATAATAAATTCTTTATTTTCTAAAAATCAAAAGTCCGTTGCTGACGTTATTGCCACCACTAACCGTAGGAGAATTCACTATCTCATGGTGGACACACATCTGAGTAGAGCTGCCACCATCAAGATTCATTGCATTTACAGCACCCAGTTCAAGCATAATTGCTGCCAGTTCATAAAATGTTACACCTACAGATATTTCTTTTTGCCTGCCATCAACTGTTACAAAGAGCAAATGATCATCTTTTGTCACTCCGACGGCTGTTCTTGGTTCTCTAATGTTTTTTAAACTGAATTTCTGTTCATCTTTATCAACATATATCTGTGAATTTCTAACCAGAAAGGGGCCTCCGCCAATAGCGTGTTTTACATTAGACCAGTCAGGATCAGTTGTAACAATTAATTTTAGTTTATCTCCGACATTTAACTGACTGAAAAGGTCTCTATCAGGCCCTGCAATAACATAACCATTTGCAGGAATAGGCAATGGTTCAGCACTTATAGCCCTTATGACACCATTAACGAGAGCAATATGTTTGGTATCTTTGGAGCTTTCAGGAGCTTTCCAGCCCCATCTGTAAGAATATAGCAAATAATGATTGATGCTTAACCTTGGCTGATTTACGTTATCAATTTTTATGACCTTTCCATTTTCAGTAATCAGTTGCCCTGTAAGGTTAATTCTTTCTATTCTGTACCTTTCATCCCGTGTTATACCCAGAGTTACTCTTTCATAAATAGGTCCAGAAATCAGCTCGTCATCAATAATAAGTGTACCAAGGGGAATACCTGTAGGAGGCTTAAAGAAGCCTGCATTAATACCCGCCAGTGCACCTTTCTCCTGTATAATTGTCCTGATTGACTTTTTGCCAAACATTCTTTCATTTGCCAAAGAAGGAACCACCTCTATAGAAGGGTTTTTAGGGGCTATATCAATGACATTTATTAATAATGGACCGTGTTCTGTAAGCCTTCTTATTTGAAAATGACTTACGCCCCGGTGAATTTGCCTGTGAAATATTCTGTTATTAGGGTTACTTCTATTGTTTGCAAGATAATGAGGCATCGTATCTCTAAAACCAGAAAATGATCTTGATACACCCGCTTGACTCTTATGATCAGGAAGAGGTTTTACCTTTGCTGCCTCTTTTACAGGATCAGGTTTGGGCTCAGGCTCAGAGGCCACTTGTTTTACTGTTGAACTAACTTCCTCTGTATAAGGTATATCTATCAAAAGATAATTTTCTTTTTTATACTTTGTTGTTTTTGCAAAATCAGAGATGCCATTATGTTTTATTTTCACAACAAGCTTATCGCTGTATTGTTTCCATTTAATATCATCATTTAAGATTATATCAAGGTTTTTAATCAACGCTGTTGAGAGATATGTTTCTTTTAACGTTATTTGAATCTCTTCAGGGCTGACTGGCTCAATTTCATAATTATCTTCAATCTTAGATAGTGCCAGAATGACTTGCGTTCTATCATTTAATTCTTTAATTTGTATATTATTCAAATCAATACCAAAAGCAAAAACTGCACTGGCAAGAATCAGCAATAGAAACATACCTGTTAAAAACGATAAACAACTTTGTAAAAATAGACTCTGTTTCATAATACCTTGAAAGCTCTCTTCTATATTAAATTTCAAGCATAAACCTGAAAACAGTTTTTAAATACCTGTATTAATGACATTATATATTATACTTTGTTTCACAGGCTATATTTCGTTAAAGAAATTTTTAAGAGACTGATGAAATCAGCAGTAAAAAGCCTTCTTTATTTGTTTTTCAATTTCATATAAAATATACAGGTGGTGTGCAAAAAAGAGGATTAAAACTTATGAAAATTGGATTCATAGATGCCAGGCTCGGTTCAACTGACGGTGTATCACTCGAAACAGCTAAATGGGTACACGTTTTTAAAAAAATGGGCCACAAAATTTATTTTATCGTTGGTGAATATGAAAACCCGCCAGAAAATACGACTATTATACCTGAAATGGGCTTTTTCACTGATGACAATAACTGGATACAGCAAAATGCCTTTAACCCCACCGATAACAAACAGCTATTATACGATAAAATAAATACAATTGCAGATATAATACAGCAAAAAATCAGCCAGGCTATAGATAAATATGATCTTGACCTTATTGTGCTGGAAAACTGCATAACAATACCTATGCAAATACCACTCGGGCTGGCTATAAAGAACCTGCTTCATTCTAATCCGATGCCTGCTATAGCTCATCACCACGACTTTTACTGGGAAAGATCACGTTTCTTAAAAAATAACGTTCAGGATATACTTGATATCGCTTTTCCTGTACAGGAAAAATGCCTGAGTCACAGCTGTATTAACAGCATACAGCAAAAAGAACTCAAAAAACGCTTTAATATTGACGCTACCGTAGTACCAAACGTCTTTGATTTCAACGCTGACTTCAATAAAGTAGATGATTTTAACTGTGATTTCAGACAAACTCTCGGCATATCAAAAGAAAACATCCTTTTCCTTCAACCATCAAGGATTGTACCCAGGAAAACCATTGAATATTCTGTTGAACTGGTCTATATGCTTAATGACAAAAACATTAAATTCGTTCTCGCCGGCTATTCCGGCGATGAGGGAGAAGATTATTTAATAGAATTAAAAGAATTAATTCAAAAACGTAATATAACAGCCTGTTTTGCACACGAACATATTTCTTCATTCAGGCAATCAGAGCCTATCAAGAAGTATACCCTCTGGGATAGCTATGTTCACTGCGACCTAGTAACATTCCCGAGTGACTTTGAAGGTTTCGGTAACCACGTAGTAGAAGCTTTCTATTTCAAAAAACCTCTGTTTGTAAATAACTATTCTGTCTATGAAGCTGATATTAACCCCACAGGTGTCGATGTAATTCTTATAGATGGAAAAGTCACCGATGAAGCTGTTGAAAAAACAAGAGAAGTACTCAAAAACAAGCAATATTACCACGAAATGGTTGAAAGAAACTTTGAAATTGGCAGAAGAAAGTTTTCTTTTGAAACCCTTCAAAACCTCTTAACCACTATGATAGCAAATCATCCGGTGCTTGCTGCTTCAAAATTATAACTTATACCTCCCGACTTCCGACATAAAAACGCCGAAAGGCCCATGAAATAAGGATTTATTTTTTTTGTTGGGCACTACATTTTTCTAGTATGTAAGGTGTTGATTTTATTGGTATATTGACTATTTTATAGAT